>Ga0209489_102407_pt1 | contig 38201 bp, 29 predicted proteins | sample SiratrowhiteBW_FD_187527 | JGI IMG/M metagenome (GOLD analysis project Ga0209489, IMG submission 187527) | Root nodule microbial communities of legume samples collected from California, USA - Siratro white BW (SPAdes) (version 2) | ecosystem: Host-associated > Plants > Roots > Nodule | place...
GTTCCTCAAAGCCCAGGCTTTAAACCTGGCCCCGTTCCTCAAAGCCCAGGCTTTAAACCTGGCACTGTTCCTCAAAGCCCAGGCTTTAAACCTGGCACTGTTCCTCAAAGCTCAGGCTTTAAACCTGGCCCCATTCCTCAAAGCCCAGGCTTTAAACCTGGCCCCGTTCCTCAAAGCCCAGGCTTTAAACCTGGCACTGTTCCTCAAAGCCTAGGCTTTAAACCTGACACCGTTTCTCAAAGCCCAGGCTTTAAACCTGGCACCGTTTCTCAAAGCCCAGGCTTTAAACCTGGCACCGTTTCTCAAAGCCCAGGCTTTAAACCTGGCAACATTCCTCAAAGCCCAGGCTTTAAACCTGACATTGTATCTCAAAAGCCCAGGCTTTAAACCTGACATTGTATCTCAAAAGCCCAGGCTTTAAACCTGGCACTGACACCATTCAATTACCTTATTTTCAAACATAAACTTTCAAAAATACAAATGAAAACAACCAACAATCTTATCATCAAAGAACTACGTAACCCTGATTCTCTATCCTTATAGAGATATGTAGGAGCGAGGTCAAATCCTTGTCGGGCTCTCCTTTAAACTAAAAATGTTTTGTTTTGTTATTATTTGCAATTATATTCTTTTGGAAAGGATAAATATTTAAAAAAAAAACCACACTCTTTTATTTTACTTATTTAGTTAAAGGTACCGCCTTAAGGCGGGCATTGTGGGGTGCTAATACCTTCCCCACACGTAACCGACTCCCGGACTCTGAATCTGGTTTTGTGAACTTGCCTTATCTAATTTTTGATTTTCCATAGTTTTTCCTTTAATAAATTATGGTGGCGACTCCTCTGTTTTGAAAATTAAAAATAAAATGATTTTTGTTCGCCGTCCCCGTCGTGATCCCGGTTGCGACAACTGAGTTTGAAGAATGTGAATTAAGGTTGAAGAGTCACAAACTAGTTAGGTTATAATGTGAATTAAGGTCGAAGAGTCACAAACTAGTTAGGTTATGTGTTTGGGACTTTGTTTTTATTTTTTATAAAAATTTCATGTTAGGTATTACTATAAATTTTGATATTGGTATTGACTTTAATCCAATCAATTTCAGAAAAACATAAAAAAACTTGTACACGAGACTAAAGCTTTCCAATTCTAGTGCTAATACAAAAATATCTTAATAAAGGAATCTAAAATCTGGTTAACCATATCCTTTTTGGAAGTGTTACCAAAGATTTGGACACAATCCCTTAATAACATATAAAGCAGTATCTATGCTAATAGTCTATTTAAATCTAGTGAAATTCCTCATCCAGATCATCCATAAGAAAAAATTAATGGTTGAAAGCTTAACTAGATGAATAAGAGGACTACAAGAGCTTTAATGAAAAGTAATAAAGCTAGTAGAAGATAAGTACATAAGACTAGGAAAAATATTTCGAAGTCAAGTCCATATAAAGAAAACAAAACAAAAATTAAAAAATAGATGATCAATATCATGTAACTGGCATAGAGAGCACATATAACAAAGAGAAAAATCTCTTTTCTGAGCATCCAAATCAGTAGGCAAACGCCTATGCAGAAGCTTCCAAAACACGACAGTCTTAATAGGGCTAATATAATTATATCAAATGATTTTATCCTAATCACAAGTGGGATGGGTAAAGAAGAAACTTCTGGTTGCCTTTTCATTAAGAATAATACTATCATCAAGTTTACAATTCGGACTATCAGAAAGATCAGTGATAACCAAATGGTGCAAATTCTAAAGTTGAGTATGTTGTAGTAGATTCTGAGACAAAATCCAAGAGGAACCATTCCAACCCTTAACCACATTAGTGTTAGAAATCTTGCAGATTTTGTATTTATGAAGTGAAGCAAAGTCAAGAGCTGTCAAGAGCAATCAAAGTAAAGTCAAAATGAAGTTGACCCAAAGACCACACAATTCAAGATAATTTGAAGACTTTGTCTTAGATCTTAGTGTGTGTGTGTGTGTGTGTGAGTTTATTAGATCATGTGAAAGGTTCATAAATTAGTGGTTGATTCAAAAATCTTTAAGGAGTTAATTTGAAACTGTATTGAAAAATAAAAATAAGTAAAATTTTAGTTAAGTAAAACCAATCGATTTAACTAGATTTTCAATTGATTGATTTTTCATAACTAACAATTTTAATGAATAACTGCTTTTTAAATTTGTTTAAATTTTTTTTTAAAACACGTTTTTCATAACTCTGAATACACATAATACAAAAGAGAGAGGACTGGAAATTGACATTGTTTTATAAATCAAGATAAGAGCAATTTTCAATAGAGGAAAGTGAATCTTGAATCAATAAAGTTTCAAGAAAAGGTTCTTTGTGTGCCTCCACTGGTCTGTGACATTTCTACATTGGTTTACACTAGTTTCAGATTCAGGGAAGTTCTTTGCAACTAGTTCTTGAGCCTATTATTGTCTCATAATTGTTGTAGTGGTGATTTTGTGTTAAATTTAATTGAATTTGTTGTTTTGGAATTGTTATAGGTAGTATAGTTGTGCAATAGTGGTCTGTTGTGGTGTAGTGTGGTTCTGCATGTGTGTAGTAGGGTGTTACTGTTAACACTAAAGCTACCATGTGATTTGATGAAGTCAACTTGGACCAAGAATGAAGATGGCATGAAGTTGATCTTGAGTAAGGTTTTTTGAGTTTTGGACAATGCGGATGCAACCAATTCAACATTAGAACATATGGCCATTCGAACTGAAGCTTTCAAAGATACAACCATTCGTGACTTCGGCCTTTGGATGTATGGCCTTTAGGACATATGGCCATGCAGTCTTGGTGATACGGATTCAACTTTCGGAGATATTATCTTCTTTATCATTTTATAAAAACATAAAAATATATTTCCATTTGCTTTATTATTTTTATCTTATTAAAAACATAAAGTTTCATTTTTATTTTTAATACAAAAAGTAAAAGATAATAAATAAAAGAAGAAAATAAAATGACAACAATGAAATTTCCCTCTCCTGTCTTCTAAATCTCCCGTACATTGACACTGTTCCACTATCTGCACACCAAAAAAGGTGTTTTGTTGGCACTATGCTGCTCTGTTACATAATTCACAACTCCCATCATTCTTCACGAAGAGGCTATTATTACCATCTCTCTTGCCAACTTTGTCGCCTCTCTCTCATCCTCCTCCATCCATTCTCAATCTACCCCCCTTTGGGTATACAAAAAAAAAAAAAAAAACTATAACAATTAGAGGATTCTCTCTTTACATATAGAAAAGTTTTTCTCACATATCCTTGCTATTCATTGTCGCAACTAGGATCACAACGGGATGATCAAAAATTTATTTTAAAATATTTAGATTGAGATTGGAGTCGCCATCATAGTTTATTATGGAAAATCATAGAAAAACCAAAATTAAGAAAAATAGTCTACAAACCAAGTTTAAGAGTCGGGAGTCGGTTACTTGTGGGGAAGGTATTAACACCCCACAACGTCCGTCCTAAGACAATACCTTTAATCAAATAAGAAAATGAGTGTGGTTTAATAAAATATTATTTTTCCCAAAAAACATGATAACAATAACGATGCAATTAAAAAGAAATGAAAATGAAAATAAAATAAATAAAGAAAATATTAAAACTGCAATTAAACAAATAAATAAAGAAACAATAAAGATAATTTAAGACAAATAAATAAATATAAAAAAATAAAGATGCAATAAAAATGGATAAATAAAATGAAAAACAAATAAAAATGCAAATAAAAGATAAAAAGAAAATAATAAAGGTGCCATAAACACTAAATAAAAATGATGAAAAAAAACTATAAATAAAAACAAACAAAGATGTGAAACAAATAAAAATAAATAGAATAAAAATAAATAATAAAAATAATGCTAATAAAATAAAGAAAATATTTTTTTTTAATTTTTTTAAGGGCCCAACAAGGATTGACCTTGGTCCTATGTATTTCTATATGTGATAGAAAATTAGGGTTCACGTAGTTCTAATTTGAAAAATTTGTCTCATGGTGTTTGATATATATTTTTATTTTTTGAAATTTAAGAGTTGTTTTATATATTTTTTTAAAATATTTTGTTCAACTATTTTTTATTATTTTTAGAAATCTTTATATTTTTGATATTTTTTTTTTACTTTTATTGTGAAAACTGATATTTTTATTATTATAAAAACATTTTATATATTTTTTAGGTTTTTGAATTTTTATATTTTTTTTCATTTTTCGGTTTTGGTGTTGGTGGGAAGTATGAGACCGTGTGAAATAGCAACCTCTAGGAAGAATTAAACGAGATATGCTTAGAGCAACAACAAAAACAAGTTTATAATGCAAATTTATTTACAAGTAATGCAAAAACACTAACATTTACTAATATTCATGATATTGAAATTTCAACAGGTCAAGGATAAACAGAGCAAGGATAAACAGAGCAAGAACAATCACATGACATACCAGTTGAAGACCAACTTTAACAAAATTGACCCCTTTCTTCTAATTTAGGCCTTCAAATTTTCAGTACTTTTTTCCGTGTGTAATTCTAGCGCTCTCTCAAAAAAATGTGTGCCCTCCTTATTTTGGTCTTTTCTTTTATAGAATTTCTTCAGACATCTCAATTGCTCTGCTCGATAATTCCCCTATGTGCTTAATTGAGATATAAATTTAAATCAATCAGAATTATTTGCAATTAAGCAAAATAACCACCCATTACTACCATTATTTGTCATTAAGCAAAATAATGTCTAATTAATATCATTATTTGCATTTAAGCAGAATAATCACCATCAGATTTTATCACCAATTTGTTCAAATTCTACTAATTAATATTTTGTTTTGAATTTTAAATTAATTTTCGTGCATTAAAAATGGGTGCCTGAAGTCAAATTATTCTGCAGAGAGAGAAAGTGTGACATAATAATACTTTAATAGGAATTTTTTCTTTTTTCTTTTTTTCTTTTAACACATTTTTAATGGATTATTTTAAAACAAACTCAACATTCATTTTCTTTACACCTTTTTTTATGAGTTATATTTCAAAACTTTAGTCATAAAATAAAAATGAAATCAAAACTTTTTTTTTCTTTTTTTTGTTATTTTATCTTAAATGACAAAACATGATAAAAACTAAATAACACATTTTTATTTTAAATTTTTCTTTTTTCTTATTTTGAAATAATTTTATTTGTCCGGATGAAATTGGGTGTTGACAAGCTACCCCTTCTTACTTAAGTTTTACCGAATAATCTGACCTTTCAAAAAGTTTAGATTATTTGAGTGAAAGATAAGTAAGGACATAAACACTAATTTCGTTCTGTTTGAAAATATAATAAGTATATGGATAGAGGCCGAGACCTTGTACTGAGACGAGAGGTCATAAATTTTGATTTTTGAACTGACCTTGTACTAAGATGAGAGGGTCATAAATCTTGAATTTTGAACTGACCTTGTACTGAGACGAGAGGGTCATTGTTCTTCATTTTGACCTTGTACTGAGATAAGAGGGTTGTAAATCTTTCCTTTTGAATTGACCTTGTACTGAGACGAAAGGGTAGTATCTAAAAATGTGAAATTGAGATCCTGGCCGTCTCGAAGATCAAATATCAATTACTTGAAAACGATACTCTGACAATGTCTAGAGAGCTTGAGTAGACGAACACCACGTGAATTCTAAGATAAAGAGTCAAAACCTTAACAATGTTGGAAGGTCACAATTGAAAAGTGAGACCGAGATCCTGACTGTGTCTAAAATTGTGCATCATCACTTGAAATTAAATATTTGGACAGTGTTGCTGAGATTGTACAACCCTGTTGCAGAAGTAATATATAGATGAACATCGTGTGAATACTGAAGATAAAGAGTCGAAACCTTAACCGTGTTGGAAGGTTACAAATGAAGAGTGAGACCGAGATCCTGACCGTGTCTAAAATCGCACAACATCACTTGAAATCAAATCTCTGGACAGTGTCTCTGAGATTATACAACCATGTTGTAGAAGCAATATGTAGAGGAACACCTTAACAGTGTTGGAAGGTTACAACTGAAGAGTGAGACCGAGATGTTGACCGTGTCTAAAATCGCACATCATCACTTGAAATCAAATCTCTGGACAGTGTCTCTGAGATTATACAACCATGTTGTAAAAGCAATATGTAGATGAACACCATGTGAGCGCTCAAAATAAAGATTCGAAACCTTAACAGTGTTGAAAGGTTACAACTGAAGAGTGAGACCAAGATCCCGATCGTGTCTAAAATCGCACATCATCACTTGAAATCAAATCTCTGGACAATGTCTTTGAGATTATACAACCATGTTGTAGAAGCAATATGTAGACGAACACCACGTGAACGCTCAAAATAAAGAGTCGAAACCTTAACAGTGTTGGAAGGTACTGAAGAGTGAGACCGAGATCCTAACCGTGTCCAAAATCACGCATCATCACTTGAAATCAAATCGTTGGACAGTATCTCTGAGATTATACAACCATTTGTAGAAGTATTGAGATGATATCTGAAGAAATTTGTTTTTACTGTATGTTGATTAAAAATCTTGGAGTTTTATGTTGATATGAATGCATGACATTTGATTCTTTATATGATGATTAATTTTTATCCTTTTGAAGATGCATATTTCAATGCATGAAATTCTTGATTAAATGCCTATATTGATGAAATTTTGTGAATTTTCTAAATGAAAAGGCATGTTTGAATGCTTAAAATTTGATTTTGTTCTTTTTGGAAGAATGCATTTATGAATGCATGAAAATTTTGATTGAATATGAATTTTTAATTTGAATGAAAATGCATGTTTGATTACATGAAATTTATTTTTTTGTTCTTTTTGAAGAATGAATTTATGAATGCATGAAACTTTGATTAAATATGAATTTTTAATTTGAATGAAAATGCATGTTTGAATGCATGAAACTTTTGATTGAATATGAATTTTTGATTTGAATGAAAATGTGTGTTTGAATGCATGAAATTTGATTTTTTGTACTGTTCTTTTTGAAGAATGCATTAAATTTTGTTTTTGATTTTCTTGTATGATAACATATGTGTGAAGATTTTGTATGATGAATATTGAAAATATGCACAAAGGATTTTTTTTTTATGATTTTTCAATATGTACAAAAGATTAGTTTTCAATGTTTCAAAAAGTATAAACAAATTTCAAAAGAGAAGATATGTACAAAATTGTGCAGAGTCAGATGTTCCTTGTAATTATTGAATTCATTAGATACTGACTTTCATCTTGAAAAACCTAGGGACATTTGGAGCTAATGTCAACATGGTGAAATTATCGACTTTTAGTTTGGAAACACTATGTAGATCCATGCTTGAACCCGAGGGATAAAGGGTAAGTGTTTAAGGTATTTGAGAAATACTAGAAATGCACATCCTCAGAAGACAGGATGACGCCACTTTTGGTGCCCCAATTGTGATATGTTGTGTTGGCAATGGTACAGATGAAACTGGAATGTCCTAGTTGACATGTATGATGAAATATATGTGAGGGAAAGGTACTGGATTGCCCCAGTTTGTATGAATGATGGGATATATGTGAGGTGATGCAAAGGTACTGGATTGCCCCAATTTCGGCAGATCAGGCTTTAGATTTGACTGAAAGCACAACTGTTTTTAAAAGGGAAATGGCTTTATAAGGAAACTTCACCCAAATTGCCCTAGTTTGTACGGGTACCGATGAGGTACATATGAAGGAGGAGCTATGGGATGGCAAGGGTACGGGTGAAATCGGAATGTCCCAATTGGTATGAACAAGGGTAATGAAAGATAAGATATTTCTGTAAGGCAGGAATGGGTAGCAAGGGTATGAAAGAAACTGGACTGCCCCAGGTGACGCTTTATCCCCAACTGACTTGTAGATTGCCGAACTTTAGTCTAACAGAGGCACTCTGATAAATTTTTCTCTTTTTTCCTTTTTCTTTTTTTTCTTAACATGTATTTTTAGTCACATCTTCTTGTTACAAAGTTAATCCTTATGAAAATCATTGCAATCATTCATTAATCAATATGTATTTTATTAGGCTTGTAACGTGACTAAGGGTTAAAAGGGTTGTGAATAAAAGGATATATTGGCTAAAAAATTGTTTTGGATTTTATTTTGAAACAAAGATCATCAACTAATTGATGTACACAGCCAAGGTCATCTTCCATGAACTTTCCTTCATCACGTTCCTTTTCTCTTTTTTAGAGGAACCCTTGTTATACTCCTTCCTTGATGAGCTGTTGAGAATATCTCTTTTACTTCTCTTTTCTTTTTTGTTTCTCTTTTTTTTTTTTAATTTTCATATTTTTTCTAATTATTCTTTTCAATCTTGAGAAGCTTTTGATGTACTTCTTGCATGATGAACATTCTAATGATACTCCTTTCTTAATGCATTGTGAGCTTTGACCTATACATTTTGGAACCTTGGGCTAAGTTTCAACATGTTGATGATCCTCATTAAGGGTATTTGAAAGAAATATTTATTTTTTGGCTCAAAGAGGGTACAAAGGATATGTAAAAGTGTTTTGGATGAAGAAACATGACCATATATAATTTTGAATCATGATTGCTTAGTTTTCAAAAAGATTAACAATGAAACAAAATTCAATGACCTCCAACACATGTCATTTTTCTATTTTTTTCTTTTTGTGTGTCCTGTATTTTGCTTAGACCGCCCTTGTGGATTTTCAATCTAACGGACTTTTATTTTTTTATTTTTTTTATTTTTTGTTTGAATGTCCCTGAAGAATAGAGATAGGAGATTAATCATTTAGCTAACTAATAGAATCATGATATTTTTACCCAGTATACCCGATTTTTAGGCAATGATAACCATTAGGGGTAATCCTTTCATTTGAAAAATTTGGAAATCTTGGAAATTTTAGGAAGCTTGGTAATTTCAAGAAGCTCGGAAATTTTGGGAAGGCCAAAAGGTAACAAGCACCATGAACGCGAATGTTTCCTTGGAAAAGCCAATTTTTACCTTTATTAAACAGTTTGCTTGAATGATCCCCATTTTATTATTATTTGCAGTCTTGTGAACTCAACAACTCATGAACAAATGATTCATCACATATTTAAAAATTATGCAGATTTTTCCTTTTTTTATTCAATGCTTTTTTCGCAACACCTCGGTAAATAGCAACCAGTACGGACTTGTGGATGAACATATGATATTTATTTTATTGCATGAATGCCAACAAAGATACATAATTAAAGCAAATTTATTGTTTGAACAAAATAAACATGAACTTCAACAAGTCTATATCATGCGCCCTTTGTCAACTACCCAGGCTCTTCTGACTTGAAGTATTTTTCTCATCCAGTGATGTAATCATTTTTTTATCTTTTTCTCAACTTAGCGATTGTTGGGATTTATCCCGAAAGGAGTTTTCCTTCACCATTAGGCGTTTCTTCCGAAAAACTCAAATATCCTGCATTTAGTAGCGATTGCACTTTGCGTTTAAATGCCAAACACCTTTCTGTAGAATTTCCAAATATCCCATTATGATGGTCACATTTAGTGTCTCGATCGTAATTTTTAGGGTTTGGTGTTTGTAACAGATCTAGAGGATAGATTTCCACTAGTTTATCATTGAGAAGTCGTGGTTGTAGTTTTGTATAAGTCATCAAAATGGGAGTGAATTGAACAACTTTCTTCTTCTTTCGGTTGGAATCTTTATTTGTTGTTGAATTTTGACTCAGACCTTGATTAGGTTTCATGTCCCCCTTTCAGTCTTGCTGATAAAGATTATTTGGCACAGGCAAAACTTGACTACCGTAGATAGATGTTGCATGAACTTCTCCCTCCTTTCTTCCATGATTGAACCCATACTCTTCGAGATTAGCGACCATGAATAGGCCATGTGCAATTTTGCCAGTTTTCAACCCAAATTCAATTATTTTGCCAAGGATGACAATGTTTGCAGTTGGAAGAAATATTGCCCACCATATGTTCATAAAAAGGAGATTGCAATGTGCCCATGAACATATTCACCATCTATTTATCATGGAGAGGTGGTTCTACTTAAGCAGCTAATTCTCTTAATCTTTGAGCATACTCCTTGAAAGTTTCAAAATTCTTCTTTGACATACTTTGAAGTTGTAGTCTATTAGGAGCCATATCAACATTATATTTGTATTGTTTCAAGAATGCATCCACTAAGTCATTCCATGATCTGATTCGAGTTGGTTCCAGATGCATAGACCAGCTTAGAGTAGTGCCTGCTAAGCTGTCCTGGAAGAAGTGTATCAACAGTTTTTCATCACCAGCATGCACCGCCATCTTCCTGCAATACATAGTCAGATGATTCCTAGGACAAGAAGCTCCTTTGTACTTCTCAAATTCAGGTACCTTGAACTTAGGAGGAATTACAAGGTCAGATACCAAGCATAATTCGGCAGCATTCCCAAATCCAAAACTACCACCTCCTTCAATAGCTCTAAGCCTTTCCTCCAAGAATTCCAACTTAGTCTTGGCTTCTTCAACATCTTAAGGTGATCTCTGAACTATTGTCCCTGTTGGTACTCTTTCGCCTGCTATTACTTGAACAATTGATGATGTTCCAGTAAAGACCGCTGCCCCAGCTTTGGCATTTATAGGTCGAGTACTTGGTTGCACTTGAACTGGCTCTAGTTGACTTACAGGTATGCCAGAAGGGTCAACCATGGTGTTAGGAGTTGCAACACCATGCACATTTTCATAATGTTAGCACCAGTGGGCTGCTATGATGATTTGATGAAGCCAACCAAGTGAAGAAGTTTAAGACCCTAAGAGCATATGTGGAATGCATGAAGACTTCATGAAGATTGAAGACTTGGTCTAGAACTTAGGAGTGTGTGCTGTGGGGTAAGGTTGAGGTCTAATTAGTGAAGCATGCAATCTTAATCAATGATAAGCTCCAAATATATTTTTTGAATTAACAAAAGTTTTGAAAAATCATTAAAATCAAAACTTGTGTTTTAAATAACTGGAGAAAAACAGTCGACTATTTGAAGATTCAATCGATTGAATTTTTAAATGACAGTTATTTTTAAATAGCTGGCGCGAAAATTTTAGAAGTTAACGAAAATCATTTTACACATTTTCTGAGCACGAAAATTTGAAATTCCAAAGAGAGCAAAGAGAGCAAATGCACCCGCGAGTCTTGTGATCAAAGATCAATCAAAGTTTTGATCAAGAACTGTTTTCTTGAACTGCTGCTGGAGCTATCATTTGACTGAGACTGTTCTTCGCTGATTTGATCATCAAGACTAAGCCTTCTATACCCTTTCTTATTACTTTTGTTATTCTTTGTATAGAAGTGCTTGTATTACAGTAACCTTGTTTGTCCATCATCTGTTTTGACATTTATTCTGAGTTCTTGAATTGCCTGGGTTGGTAATTCTGTTCTGTACAGTGGGCTCTGTACAGGGTGCGACTTGCTGTGGGTTTCAGCAAGGGTCTTCGTGAAACACACAGTAGGTTTCTGTGTGGTTTCCTGTTCTGCTGTGGGATCAGCAGTGGTCTACTGCGGGTTGCAGTGAGACATTTCTGAGTTATACAGTGGACTTTGTATAACGTTACTTGCTGTGGGTTTCAGCAAGGGAGTTCTTGAAGCACACAGTGGATTCTGTGGTGTTTCTTGTTCTGCTGTAGGTTTAGTAGGGGTTGGCTGCAGAGTGCAGTGTCGTCTTGCTGTAGGCAAGTGTTGTAAACTGGATCAGGTTGATCAGTTTAGTGAAATCCTTACTGTGTGTGAGGGACTGGACGTAGCCCTGCTGTTGGGTGAACCAGTATAAAAATCTGTTGTGTCCTTATTCTCTCTTGCTCTCTCTTTGTTGTTCTTGCTGAATTTCTTGAGTTTTTCAGAATTAAGCGAATCTTGCTTTGAATAGCTTCATTATTTTCTGAAAGCATTTTTAGAAACAACCTAAAATCTTTTATTCCATTTTAACTCAATCTAATCCAAACTGCTTGAATCTGTGAATAACCTGTATATCAGTTTCTTGTAAATTTGCATTTTTGCAATTTGCTGGGTTTACTATTTATCAGTTTGTTTTTCCATAAAACTAAATCTTTTACTGTATAAAACTGTTTTTAGAATCTGTAATTGAACTATAATTGATTTAAGACTTAAACATCTTTTAATTAGTGTTTCTTTAATAAAAAGAATTTTATTTCTTGATTGACTCATTATAATTCGAACTGTTGGTTGAATCAGAGTTGATCAATTCATTCTGTATGGTTAACTTCTATTTTGTTACTGTGTAGTTGACTAAATCGCTTCCGCACTTACATTCAAATTCTAATAAAATTGTTTGACTTGCTGCATTATCTTGTGACTGGATTATATTCTGTTTACTGGTTCATTCTACTGCCTTGCTCAGTAAAGTCAATAAAGATCCAGCTCATAAAACGAATTTGAATTTTTTAAAAGGTCAACTAATTTTTGAAAAAGATTTTGAAATCCAATTCACCCCCCTCTTGTATTTCAGCCAAAACAGTTTCTTTCACATAAGATGGAGTATAATTAGTAGGCAAACCATATGGAGACCATCCATTATTTTCTCGAGCAATATTGGTTTGAAGTGCTCCACTTTGCGGCACCACAGGATTGGAAGAAGTAACTTCATCATTTTTGGTTGCAGAAATATCCTTAGTGTTTTTTCAGATCAACTAAGGCTTCAAGGATTTGACCCATTTGATCCTTCAATTGGTTGACATCATTCTTCACGGATTCGGGTGCTTCACCCCGGTCTTCCATCCTTCTGTTATTTGCACGAGTGTTGCGAAAATTTAGCCATTATTGGGTTTTTTTCTCTGTATTTTTTCTTATTTACAAAAGAGTTAGAAAAATGTGTAAAAATATGAAATGCGAAGATGTTATTGCCAAAGATTCTTTTCTTTCCTTTTTTTTTTGAAAAGACTCATTTATGAATGCATAAAATTTTTGGGAATGCATATATGATGCATGTTTGATTTTATTTATTTATTGAGAAAATACATTTATGGATGAAATTTTTGGAAATGCTTATATGAATACATGAAATTCTAGAAAAATGCATAAGAGATTTTGAGAATGCATATATAGATGTTGATTACATAGAAGTCTATTTTTTTATTTTATATTGAATTTTTTATTTTATTTTTAAATTTCTTGAATGATAATGCATGAATGGATGCTCTAAATTCTATTTTTTTTCTTAATGATAATGCATGAATGAATAAATAGAACTATTTATTTATTTATTTTTTGAGCGAATGAGAATATATTTAGTGAATGCATAAAATTCAATTTTTTATCTATTTTATATTGAAAAAGAATGAATAAGAAACCCTATTTTTCATTTTTCATTTTTTGAAAGAAAATGCATGAAGAATTGCACAAAACTATCTTTTTTGAATTTATTTTTGTTTTATATTTGTTTTTTTATTATGTGTGAATTTTTTAAGAAAATGTATTTAGGAATGCATTAAATTTCTAGGAATGCGTTTATGATTTTTCTTTTTAGAATTTTTTTTTTCAAAAATACAAATATATGAATGCATAAAATGGATGTATGAAATTTGGAGAATACACATGCATGAATTTTTTTTAGAGAATACATGAAATTCTTTTGTTTTTTTGTTTTTAATGAGAATGTATGAAATTCCATTTTGAAGATGTATGAATGAATTCCATAAGGCTAACTTTTTGTTATTATTGTTTGATATCAACAATTTTTAAAAGAAATGCATAAGTGCAATGAGATTGCATGAACATAGTATGAAATTTTATTTGAGAATTCTTATGAAGATGCATAAATGAATGCATGATGAAAATGCATATAGGAAATGTATATTTTTCATTTTTGTTTATTGAATGCATGATGATATGAAAATGCACATGTGAAATATATTTTCCTTTTTTATATTTAATGAATATATGTTTAAATATAATAAGATTTCAAAAATGCATAAATGCATGAGGCTATGAGGATGCACGAATGAATGCATCGAAACCATTTTTTTTATAAGAATTATATATATGCTATTTACATGAGTGTACATGAATGGTGCATGAAACTTTAGATGAGAATGGATTCTATAAGATATATATAGCTGTATGAAGTCATAGGTCAATGCATGAATGAATGAAACCTTTTTTTATTCAATATCACGAAAATGTATGGATGAATTTTTATTTGCATAATAGGATGTAAGAATGTATGAAAATCTATTTCTGATTGATTTTTTTCAATGTTGTATAAATGGATGCATGTGCTTTTTTTTGATATTTTTAGAAAAAGACAATATGTAATGCATAAGAAAAAGAAACGAGATTAATGTTTTTTGTTCTATTTCCAAAAATCATTTTTCTAGAAAAGAATATGTAATGCATGTAAGGAAAAGTGTTTAATTTTTTTTCCAATCCTAGAAAGTATGTAATGCATGTTAGAAAAAATATTTAATGTTTTTTATTTTTATTTCCCAAAATTAGTTTTCTTAGAAAGAAAAAGAAAATATGCAATGCATGTGAGATTAATGTTATTTTTTCTTTTTATTGTAAAAAATAGGTTGGACCGAGTTCAAGAGGGGGTGAATTGAACTTTAAAATTTTTTACAAAACTGGAAAGTGATTCGAGTATGAGAATGAATTATGTTTATAAAATCAATTAACTACACAGTTATGGACTGTCCAGTAAACAATTTAGTAAACAGATGTTCAGAATATACAGCGGAAGTATTACAGATTCAATTAAACAGTTTACTAAACTCTTCAAGAATCAGAATACAATCAACAAGATGATCAGATTTTAAACCAATCAGTTCAGATGAAAACAACACTTGAATAATATCAATGAAGAAGAGTAGGGAGAAAAGCAAGAACACAGAATTTTTATCCTGGTTCACCCTTCCTCAAGGGCTACGTCCAGTCCTTTGCCAAACCAGCAAAGATTTACACTAAAAGGATCCAAGATCAGTTTTACACCCTTGCTCCCAACAAGTTATAAACTGCTCCCTGCAGTACTTACTACTCCCAGTAGTAAACCCACGACATTGAACCCTTCAGTTGGTGTTACACCTGTACAGAAACCCACTGCACTGCCCAATTACACTCCAGTAATTGAATACAACAACAAGAATAGAATACAGTTCAAATCAATCAACCACACTGTTCGTAATACAAAATGGATTGAGATCAAGTATGAAAGACTTAGCTTTGGTCCAGAACTAAAGTAGTTGATCCTCACTCAAGAAGTGCTTCAAGATTCACAATCTTTATGATTTCTTGTGTGAAAATCAATTCGAAAACAGTTTGCACAAAGTGGGCACTTGTAATCTCTTTGGAATTCTCAAAAGGATATTTCAGAAATCTCAAAGTTATGAAAATGATAGAGACCATTCCTTTTATAGTCAAATCTGATTTAAAACAACTTAGCTGTCACTGGTTCAATTAATTGAACAAACCATTCAATCGATTGAATTGACCGTTAGTTGACTCAGTTAAAGATTCTAGTAGTAACAGAAATAACTGTCACATTTAATCGATTGTTTTAAAAATTCAATTGATTGAAAAATCTTTTTCAGCAAAAAATAGTTTAGGCTATTTTTCTTAAAACCAGTTTTAATAAAAATATTTGTGAATCTCTTAGCACCCCATGAATGATGAACCATGCCACTAATGATTAGAAACTAAGCCAACACCAACACATAAACCCAACTAAGGACCAAGACCAAATCAGCCAACCATCTTCATGTTGCTCAAAGTCATTCACTTGAACAATTATGGTCCAGGTTGGTTCCAACAAATTCTTCATGAAGTAGTCTTCATCAACTCACGTGCTAGGCATTGATCTAACATAGTCCAGATCCAATCCATCAAAACTTTAGCAAACTATGGTCTTTATTGATTTCATCAAATCACATGCTTAGCATTGGTGATAACAATCTCTCCCAATTTGATGAAGGCAATCTGATGTGTGTTGAGTTTAACAGTCTGAACCTGAAATACTTGTCTTTTCACTCAAACAGTTTATTAGTATTACAAGATCTAATAGGTTCAGAGCAAAACATATCAAATCAACTGATTGAGCTAAAACACAGTTAATTAAATTTCTTCCTGTATCCAGACTCAATTTGTTCAGATCAAGATGTTTTACTCCCCCATACTTTGATGTCTCTTAAAAGCATATAAAGATATTAATAACATAAGGCAAACATTTCATTATTATATATTGACCCGTGGAGGTCAATCATCATAGCAAGTTGCCAATTACATCAAAGACATAGATCATGATTAAGAGAAACATCAACATACTAGAAACATAACTGAGCTGCAGGTGCTGACACAAATCCAGCAAATATTCAATTAACCCAAGCTTAGTACTAGGCTAAGCAGAACTGAACTAAAGCAAACCAAACTGAAACAGATGCAAAACAACAGACTGTAAAACACACAGGACAGACACACGAAATACACACAATTCTCTCCCGTTGAGTTCATCAAATGGAGGGGATCAACACAAAACATGTAGTGTGCACACTAATCATCCGACCCATAGAACATTTGCCCCAGCTTGCCTTGAACGTCATCAACACGCTCTTCTTGGTTTTGGAAATGGGTTTCATAATACTCATGATGAGACCTTTGATTGGTTTCAATGTTGTTCAGTTGATTGATCATCAGTTGCTCAAAGCTGGAGTAAGACTGTTCTCCAGTCCCTAGATCTTCTCTAGTAAACTGCTCAGCAGCTGTGCTTGTTCGAGCACCAGCATCATCCATCTCATCTTTTTCAGCACTGGCCTTGCAAATCCACTGATTTTCATTGACCTTCTTCAACCCGATTTTGTTCAATGTGGCCACTGTGATCTCACTATGAGCTTTGACCACTTCAACAAGCTCATTTTCCACATTAACCTCATTATACTTAATAAAGCTAGAGAGCAAAACAACATAGGGGATTCGAAACTTGGGCTTCTTCCTAATGCGGAATAGCTGCTCCGTAATCACACTTACCTATTTTACCTTTATCTTGTTGATCAGGCAGTACATCAGGATCAGGTCATCTTCAGCAAGCACAACATGATTAAATCCTCTAGATGTAAGTAGCCAGATGACAATATAGGCCACCAATCTTGGGATTATAAAAAGTCCTTCCACTGAATAGCTCCTTATGGAACTATTGGGGTTCCTCAGACATGCCTTGAAGAATTGGACCTTGTCAAATCCACCCAGATCTACCATGTTTGCTCTGCTCACAATTGTTCCAACATCCCTTAAGCCAGCCACCGAGAGCCATACTTCATCTGTGATAGCCATGTCCGCACCTTTCACTTGTGAATAAATGACACCATCATCTATCCACATATCGGTAAGGAATACCTTCACCAAGTCCGGATAGATATTCCCGGACAACTTGATAAAGTGTTTAAGCCTTTGAAACTTGAGGAGATCCACCACTTGATTTAGATTTTCATTTTTAAGGAACTTCATCCTTAGGAATTTTGGGTTGACAAAAGCTTTTCGACTAAACTCCCTGTGATACTCGTTGATGCTTTCCATGTTGCCATCGAACTATCCAGCAAGGAAGCCAGATTCATTGTTGTCATCGAAATCATGTTGTTCAACTTGTTTCACCATGACTTTCTTTGTTCACTTTCTAGATGCTGAGGAGGAGGCCATGGTTTGGTTGAAGGCAAGGGAAGAATGCTCAATGGGTTTGAGAGAGTTAGTGTTCACACACAATGAGTAGTGTAAGATGTGTGCAAGTGAATGCAGGACCTATCCCAATTTAAAGAAACTCTAGTGCACTAACAAACAAAATACTGAACACTGCAGAACATAACAAATGCATGCACATATTCTGTTACATAGTAACAGACTAATTATACTTATTTCCAGAGAATATTGTGAACTGCTTTTTGACCAGTTGACCACGAACTAACCTGTGACACGTGGCACTGTGAAGATTCTTCTTTTTAAGCATGCTTGTCCCACATGCAGGTGTGTCACATGTTCCTGAACATTGACCAGTCGTGTTTCTTGACCAGGAGCAGGTTACAACCTTGTCCTTATTCTCTAGCTGCAATGATTCCCATACAATGCTGATTCTATTGACTGCAATTGATCAGTTCTGAATTGATTCTTGATCCTTTTCATGTACTTATTCTTCACTGCGCAGCATCTCCACTGTCCAGATATCATTGCCTTCTCAAGAAGCATATCTTCTGGTGCAGTAATACGCACAGATTTTGTCTGCACATCAATTAACCAGCTACAGTAGATTCTGCTCAATATATTGATTCATAATTAACTGAGACACATTTCAGTCAGTAGACTACTTTCAGAATTAATTCACCTTTTTGAAATCAATAATGTCCAACTCATTTTTGAGAAAATTATTCAAGGGCTTTGTGAATAAATTTTCAAGTTGATTCTCCGAATCAACAAATTGAATTTCGTAATCACCATTCATAATTTGATCCCTTATAAAGTGGTGCCGAATTTCAATATGTTTAGTTCTAGAATGCTGAACTGGATTTTTAGTCAAGTTAATTGCACTTGTGTTATCACAGAATAATGAAATTTTAGAAAGATTAAGTCCAAAATCACTTAGTTGATGTTTTAACCAGATGGTTTGAGCACAACAGCTTCCAGCAGCAATGTATTCTACTTCAACTGTAAACAATGCAACACAGGCTTGCTTCTTGTTGTGCCAAGATATCAAACTGGATCCTAGCAAGTGACATGTTCCACTAGTGCTTTCCTATCTACTTTGCAACCTGCAAAGTTAGAATCAGAATATCTAACAAGATTTAAAGTTACCTCACTTGGATACCATAGACCAACTTCAGTGGTTCCCTTGAGATACTTCAAAATTCTTTTGGTTGCCACATAGTGTGATTCCGTTGGTTTAGCTTGAAATCTGGCGCATAAACACACACGAACATGATGTTTGGTCTACTTGCTGTCAGATACAAAAGTGATCTAATCAATTGTCTGAACTTAGTCTGATCCACATCAACTCCAGTTTCATCAGCATCTAAATAGCATCCAGTGGCTATTAGAGTGGAAGCTTCCTTGCAGTTTTCCATATTAAATTTCTTCAATAATTCCCTGCAATACTTTGCTTGACAAAGAAATATGCCATGTTCAACTTGTTTAACCTGCAAGCCTAGGAAGAAATTGAGCCCCCCCATCATGGACATCTCAATTCTCCTTGCATAGTAGCCACAAACTGCTCACATAAACTTTCATTAGTTGAACCAAAGATAATGTCATCAACATAAACTTGAACAAGTATTATATCATTGCATGAATTCTTAATAAACAAGGTCTTATCTGTTTTCCCTCTCTCATAGCCTTGAGAAAGCAAGAAATTACTCAACCTCTCATACCACTGTCAAGGTGCTTGCTTTAACCCATACAAGGCCTTTTTGAGCTTGAAAACGTAATCTGGATTATCGTGATCTTCAAATCCAGGGGGTTGGATCACATAGACCTCTTCATCAATGTACCCATTCAAGAAAGCGCTTTTGACATCCATTTGATGTAATCTGAACCCCTTTAAGCAAGCATATGCTAGTAGCAATCTAACTGCTTCCAATCTAGCTACTGGTGCATAGGTTTCACCAAAATCGATGCCTTCTTCTTGGTTATATCCTTTTGCCACAAGCCGCGCCTTGTTCCTCACAATGACACCTTGTTCATCTATCTTGTTCTTGAAAATCCACTTGGTTCCAATCACATTCATCTCCTTTGATCTAGGAACAAGTGTCCAGACCTCATTTCTCGCAAACTGGTTTAGTTCCTCATGCATGACATTTATCCAATTGCTGTCTTCTAGAGCTTCACTCACTGACTTGGGTTCAACTTGTGACACAAAGGCCATATGTTCACAGAAATGGTTTACGGATCTTCTAGTAGTTACACCCTTCTGTACCTGACCAATGATATTGTCCAGTGATAGATTCCTTGGGACCCTCCATTCTCTAGGTAGTTCAGTACTCGTTGTTGCTGTTCCAGTGCCAGATTTAATCGGTTGATCTTGTGGTTCAATCGATTGAACATCATCCGATTGATTGTCTTTTTCTGATTTAACTAGTTGATCTGTGACAATCTTCTGATTCACTGGTTCATCATCATCTACGGTAATCTTAATGCTTTCCTACACTTTGTGATCAGTTTCATCAAATGCAACAAGCATGGATTCTTCTACAACCATGGTTCTCCTATTATACACTCTATATGCATGACTATGCAGTGAATAACCAAGAAAGATACCCTCATCCGCTTTTGAATCAAATTTGCCCAACTTATTTTTCCCATTGTTTGAAATAAAACATTTACATCTAAACACTTTCAAATGGGAGATGTTAGGCTTTCTACCTTTAAATAACTCATAAGAGGTCTTCTTCAAGATTGGCCGAATGAGTACTCTATTCAATACATAACATGCTGTACTAATTGCATCAGCCTATAAGTATTTAGGCAAATCTGTTGCATTCAGCAGCGTCCTAACCAGCTCCTCCAATGATCTATTCTTCCTCTCCACCACTCCATTCTACTGTGGAGTTCTCGGTGTAGAAAAGTTGTGCTTGATTCCTTACTTCTCACAGGATTTATCAAATCTTTATTTTGAAATTCGCCCCCATGATCTGATTTAATAGTAGAAATCCTACATTCTTTCTCATTTTGAATCACTTTGGCAAATTTCTTAAAAGCAAGATAAACATTATCTTTTGTGGCAATGAATAAAGTCTATGTAAACCGTGGTAATCATCTACAATTACTAGACCATAGTAATTTCCACCTAGGCTTTTGGTTCTTGAGGGACCAAATAAATCCATGTGAAGCAGCTCAAGTGGTCTAGTTCTCGAAACAACATTAATCGGTTTAAAAGAGCTTTTAGTTTGCTTACCCTTTTGGCATGCTTCACATAGTTTGTTCCTCTCAAACTTAAGCTTAGGAAGACCAATCACTAGATCCTTAGATGCAATCCTATTTGGATGATGCATATGTATGTGTGTAAGTTTCTTATGCCACAACCAAGATTCATCATCTCGGGATAGCAAACAGTTCATACTAGGAATGATGCTTGAGACATTAAACATAAAACATTACTTACTCTTTTACCTACAAGAACTGTTTCAGTAGATTCTGAGTCTGCTATAATGCATTGCTCTGGTTCAAATGTGATCTTGTATCCACGACCACACAATTGACTGATACTTAGCAGATTATGTTTCAGACCTTGTACCAGCAACAGGTCCTTTATTATTACCTTATTCTCTCTTCCTATATCACCAGCACCAAGAATCCTTCCTCGATTGTTGTCTCCATAGGTGACAAATCCTGCTGGTTTCCATTTCAAGTTAATCAATTTTGAAGCCTCTCCTATCATGTGCTTTGAGCATCCACTGTCCAGATACCACATCAGTTTACGGGATGCTGACAGTTCCTGCCAAACAGATTGAGTTTAAGGATTTGGTACCCTGTTAAGCTTGGGTCCAACAGTGTTAGATGTGCTTTTAGGCACCCACCTACCTAACTAATCCTTTTGGCACACTAAATTTCCTAATCCTACAATTTCTAACAGAGTGGCCCTTTTTCATACAGTAGAAGCAGGCAGTAGATTGTGAAGACTGTGATCCAGAACCTTTAAAAAAATTATTAAACAACTTTTGCTTTCCTTTGGGACCAACTTGATAAGCAATGCCAGCCTTTTCAAAAACACAATTTTGGGATCCCAAAAGAGCATTCAGGTTAGCTGTCCCCATAGAATGTTTCGAAGTAGTAGAAATCAGATAACTCACCTTGCTTTGCAAAACTGCACAGTTTTCACAATCAACTGGTTTGGTAGAGTTAAGTTTAGTGGAGTGTGCATAATTTAACTGCTTTTCTAAATTTTCAAAATCATCTTTTGCTTTAAGCAACTCATCCTCTAATTGCTTAACTCTATTTTCTAGCCAGTTGTTCATACCTTTCAATCTACTATTGGAAAGAGCTAACTTGTTAGCTTCTTCATGTGTTTCTTGAAATGCATGAAGAAGTGTGCTGTAGTTAGTACTATTAAATGAAGCACTGGATTCAGTACTACTTACTTCAGAATTTCTTCTAGCCATCAGACACCGATTGGCTTCAATTTGTTCTTCTGAAGAACAACTAGACGATGTAGCATTGTCCTCCCAAGCTATATAAGCACGTCTAGTTTTTCCAGATTTATTGTTCTTCTGTTCTGGTGCTTTGTCTTTAGTTGCAATGCTTGGACACTCAACTTTCATATGTCCCTGTTTTCCACAGCCAAAGTACACAAATTTAGTTGAACCAGAATCAAATTTATTTTTACCTCTTTTACCTTGCTGATTCTTCAATCTGCTCTTCATCTTTATGAATTTATGAAACTTTCTTGTCAATAGATTGAGGTTCTCAGATTCACTGTAGTCTCCTGAACTTTCATCAGTTAATTCCTGAACAGGAGTTCTAGTTTTGAGTGCCAGGCTCTTGGTCTTTTTCCCACTATTTCCATTTCTTTCAACCTGATCATCTCTAGTTCATGTTCCCTCAGTTTACCAAACAATGCTGCAGTTGTAAGTGTTGTCAAGTCTCTAGTTTCTGAAATTGCTGTGACTTTAGGCTGCCAGCTTCTGTCCAAGCACTTTAGAATCTTGATATTGAGTTCTTTGTCAAACTGCTTCCCCAATCCAATTAGATGATTGACTATGTGTGTAAACCTCTTTTGAACATTTTTGTCTCACATGCATCTGCTTCCCCAGTCTTTATTGACTTTATCAAATGACATGCTTAGCATTAGTGCTAACATTTATTTCCCAAAATCATTTGTTTAGAAGAAAAGAAAATATGCAATGCATGTGAGACAAAAATGTTTAATGTTTTTTTTATTTATATTTCTCAAAATCGTTTTTTTAGAAAAAAAATATACAATGCATCTGAGAAAAATGAGACTAGTGTTTTTTTTTTTAATTTTTTTTCAAAAATCAATTTTTGGTTTTTTTTGAAATAGAAAGTATACAATACATTAAAAAAAATGAGATTAATATTTTTTATTTTCCAAAAATCAATTTTTTTGTTTTTTTAACGAAAGTTTAATGTTTTTTATTTTTTTATTTTCCAAAAATATATATTTTTTAAAACAAAAGTTTAATGTTTGTTTTTTATTTTTTTTATTCTTCAAAAATCAATTTTTTTTGAAAGAAAAAGTTTAATGTTTTTTATTTTTTATTTTCCTAAAATTATTTTTTTAAGAAAAGAAGGTATGTAACGCATGTGAAAAAAAAATGAGTTTGTCGCTTATGCATAGGAAAAAAAATCTCTGTTTTTTTTAAAGGAAAAAGTGTTGAAAGTTTATCAAGTAAACTCCAGGAAAGAGAGGTGAATCATAATTCGACATTCTTAAGTACCAAGTCTTTTCTAGTCAGAGTTGTTCTTAGACCACTCTTACAAATCTTCTTAAAAAATAATGAGATTGATTTTTTTTGTTTTTTTTGAAAAATAAATGTATGGTATGCAAGGAAAAATTGAGATTGATATGTTTTATTTATTTTTTTAAAAAGAATAGATCAACTTCTTCTTATAACAACTAATACTTGTGTAATGAATGATAGTGGATAATTGAGCTGCAAAGAGTTTCCCTTAATGCCCTAATTAGGGTTGGACCTAATGGGATTTAAGTTTTAAGCCTTTTAAATGAGCTCACACAGGATAGCTTTGCCCTAATTCCTATTAAAGATCATTAGAGTTATGATCCCCTTTACCACACATCTGTATCATTCAGTAATGACCTATTTATGGACATGATAGTAAAGCGAACAGACTCTAGCTGGAGTTTTCGCACCAACTAGGTTAGGAAGTACATCCGCTCAGTTTTGCTACGTGACTCCTCTATTTCTAAGTTTCACATACCCGGTATAGGGCCCCACTCATGATATGCAATAAAGTGTGTGTGGGAAGGGAGAAAAATGCATATCCAACCCCCACCTGCAAAACAACTAGAAAATTCCCAGGCGATATATAGCATGTCTTCTACCCTAAGGTTCAATATTTCAACATACATATAACACACAAATATATACAACAAATAAAAAACAATATATAAACAATCCTAAAAAATAATAAACAATATAAATAACAACAAATATTTTTTACAAAAGTAATAAAAAGAAAAGGGGAAAGATAAACATTACAAAACCACACAAATTTTACTCATTTAATTAAATTGGTCTGACTCTCTAAAATAGTCCCTAATGGAGTCGTCATATGTCACAACCGGGATCACGACGGGGTGATCAAAAATGTATTTTAAAATATTTAGATTGAGATTGGAGTCGCAACCATATCATGGAAAATCATAGAAAAACCAAAATTAAGAAAAAAAAAGTCTACGAACCAAGTTTAGGATTCGGGAATCAGTTACGTGTGGGAAATGTATTAACATCCTACAACGTTTGTCCTAAGACGATACCTTTAATCAAATAAGAAAATGAGTGTGGTTTAATAAAATGTTACTTTTTTTCCGAAAAAAACAAGATAACAATAAAGATGCAATTAAAAAGAAATGAAAATGCAAATAAAAATGCAAATAAAAGATAAAAAGAAAATAATAAAGGTGCCATAACACAATAAATAAAAATGATGCAAAAAAAAACTATAAATATAAATAAACAAAGATGTGAAACAAATAAAAATAAACAATAAAAATAATTCTAATAAAAGAAAGAAAATATATTTTTTTTATTTTTTGGGATCTGACAAGGATTGACCTTAGTCCTACAGAGTTTACGTAGTTCTAATTTGAAACATTTGTTTGATGGTGTTTGATAAATATTTATATTTTTTGAAATTTAAGAATTGTTGTATGTTTTTTTTTAAATGTTTTGTTAAACAGTTTTTTTTTTTAGAAATATTTATATTTTGGCTATTTTTATTTTTTTTACTTTTATTTTGTAAAAACTTATATTTTTATTATTATAAAAACATTTTATATATTTTTTTACTTTTTTGAAATTTTATATTTTTTTCATTTTTCGGTTTTAGTGTTGGTGAAAATATGAGATCGTGTGAAACAACATCCTCTAGGGAGAATTAAATGAGATGTCTTTAGAGCAACATCTCTGGTATAACAAAAACAAGTTCATAAAGCAAATTTATTTACAAGCAATGCAAAAACATGAACATTTACTAATATTCATGATATTGATATTTCAGTAGGTCTAAAACAAACAGAGGAAGGATAAACAGAGCAAGAACAAACAAAACAAGAACAAACAGAACAATCACATGAGGCTGAGTGATCAAGACATACCAGTTGAAGACCAGCTTTAACAAAATTCACCTTTTCTTCTAATTCAAACCTTCGAATTTTCAGTACTTTTTTTTGTGTGTAATTTTAGTTTTTGTGTGTAATTCTAGTGCTCTCTCAAAAAAATGTGTCCCCTCCTTATTTTGGTCTTTTCTTTTATAAAACCAACATTCCTTTTCTTTAATCTTTTTCTTTTCTATGAATTTTATTTCAAAACTTTAGTCATAAAATAAAAATGAAATCAAAACTTGTTTTTATTATTTTATCTTAAATGACAAAACATGATAAAAACTAAATAACACATTTTTATTTTAATTTTTTCTTTTCTTTTATTTTGAAATAATTTTATTTGCTCGGACGAAATTGGGTGTTGACATTCACTCACAAAGTGACTCTCTTCATTACAATCATTTTTATGTTCTCCATTTCACCTTCCCTCATTTTTCTCATCGCACCTTCCTCTTCACAATCAAGAAAATCCTTTCACCTCACGTGACATATTCATCCCCTCCCTCAGTCTTTAGGCACCAGAAGCTTCATTCATCACTCGTTCTCAGTTTACATATCCACTCTTCAATCCCGTGGCTCCCTGGAGGATTCCATTTTCTTCCAGCATCCCATTTTCTTCACTCTATTCAAATATACAATTTTGCTCTTCCCATTCTTCAGAAAAAATCACAACCATTCCACTCTCCCATTGCACCCATACAAAACCATTCACCCACACACTCTCACATGATATTCGAAAAACATTCTGCACCTCACCTCACTCACATAAAACTCTCATGCACCCACACACACAAAACCCACACTCACTCACGGTGGAGGAGGGGAAGATAAACACAAACCCTTTGGATTCTTGGGAAGGAAGATCTCATGTCGCGTACCCGTCCTCCATACCATTCTCTTCACTCCCACCACCTCTCTTGCCAACTTCGTCACCCTCCATATACACTATTGAGAAATAGAAGCCCCGTTCTCAGCTTCGACGGTAGTGGTAGCCACCAAAAGCAGCAACCCACATACACATAACTCACTCTCATCACCCCATAGGTACAAATTCTTTATTCTTCACGGTACACACACAACATGAAAACTTCATCTTCTTCCACCACTCACTCGCTGCACTCACTAAAACACCCAGGGTTTTCGAGCTTCTTATTTCGGAGTTTGCAACATACCACACACCTATGAAAGACACCATGCACGTAGAAATGGAGGAGTGGAACTCACTCATACACAGTTGAGGGAAAGAGATTTGGTTGTTCTTCTCCTTCAAATTTTGGCTCTCCCCCATTCTCGAAGTGCAAACACAGACTCTCATCACATTTCATCCACTCTCAACCCCTTTCTATACTCATACAGAAAAGATGTAGGTTCACCCACTAGCACCCTCAATTTTCCTCGAGCACTCTCATAACGGTTTCCATTCTTCACTATAGTTTCTCCACTTTCTTCAATCTGATAACTCTTACCATTCAAGTGAAAAAAAACACAACAGGAGAAGGAGATTGTGAGGTGTTTGTTACGTAGAAGCAAAAGAAAAAAAAATCTCAAGAAGGCTTCGTCAACTTTCTCCCGTATCCCATAATGCTCCACTAACCTCTACACATGAAAAACACATGTTCACTTACACCTTCACTCTTCATGGAGGCACCCACTCACTCTCTCTCCCTTTCCAAGAGTAACAATGGCACCAACACTCCCTCACCTTGCTCGTGTTCGGGTTTTTCACTTTCTTCTTCTCGCTGTTCAAGGTTCTAACAACCCAGATTTCGTCGCTCTCGTCGCCTTCAAACCACTTCATACACTTCCCAGAAGCTCACATGGAGCACTAGGAGTACCAATCCTTGTTCCTGGAGCGACGTGTTATGCATTCCGACCGAGTCTCGCAACTCGTGCTAAAAAACCTCGACCTCCAAGGCTTCATTCATCCCCTGACTTCTCTAACTCAGCCCCGAGTTATCAGTATGAAAGGAAACCGTTTCTCCAGTCTTGTTCCCAACCTCTCAAACCTTACCATCCTCAAACTCCTCTTATTGTCCCACAACGCCTCCTTTGACGAGTTTCTGGGCACCGCCACGAGCCAAGCAACCACGAATGCCACCACTGCCATCTCCATTTGCAAGCCGCTCCCCACCTGATGGAGTATGCCCCAGCGACATTAATCAAAGAATAAAGAGGACAAAGAGCTTTCCAGAAGATTGAGTCCATCTCATCCTATTTGGGCTTTTAATCAGCTGCTCGGGTCCAAATACAAAGATGAAGAAATCCCTTTGGAGAAAATAGAATATTAAGGAGAAATCCTGTAATTTGTATAAATTGTTTAGAATAGTTTAGAATAATTTGGGCCTTGTATTTGGGTCAAGTAGAATAAATTTGGGCCTTGTATTTTTGGGCCATGTAGTGTAAGTTTGGGTCTTGAGGTCCATAAATAATGTTGGGCTTGATCAAGGAGTCTAAGTAGCACAAGGAGCTCTCTCATTGTGCCACTTGTCACCACCTTGTGAGAGCCTTAGAGTGCAAGTTAGGTTTGGGAAGCTTATCATAGAAGCTAGGATTAGAAGCTTGTCTTATAAGCTAGGGTTAGAAGCTTATCTTATGATGTCTCAATTGGGAGGAAATATAAAATCTTGAATTGGAAAGAGTTGAAGGCGTGTATGAGAAGAAAATTTGTTCTGCCTTCATATTTGGAAAAGAGAGAAGAGGAGAAGAAGAAGATAGATAGAATAAACATATTAGAAAAACATCTAGCTCACTTAGGTCATGAACTTAAAGGGATAAAGCTTATAGAAGAAAAATTAAATAGAATGATTCACAAGGAAAATGAGAGAAAATAAAAAGAGCGGAAAGAAAGACGGGGGAGGAAAGAACAAGAAAGACAAGACAAAATTTGTCTAGAGTTGAACCAAACATTGATATAAAATCCTCTTTTTTAGAACCATCTTGTAACAAGTTGAGTGAACCTTTGTCTGGAGCTAAAATAGATGTTGACTCCTCTTCCATAGAAAAATCTTGTGAGGATTTAGTTGAAGAGAAACCATTGTCTAGGGACATTGACATAGACTCCTCTTACACAGAAAAATTTAGTAAGGATATATTGTAGAACAATCTTTGTTTGGGGCTGAGCTAGACATTGGCACAAAAACCTCACTCATAGAAAAACCTTGTGAGTTGCTTGAAATTAAACAAGAAGATCAAAATATTAGGCAAACTCATAGGGTAGAAAAATATTCAAAAATTAAAAATAAAAGTGTCCTTCAAATCATCTATCCAGGTTTAACATCAGGTAAAGGGTACATTAACCTGGAAAGATAGGTTCTTTTCATTTGCATTTTTAAATGTTATGAGAAAATGCCATCTGTTTTACTATTTTCATGTTTTTATAGGATGATGTTTGATCCTGGAGGAAATCGTGAGTAGATCAACAATAATAAAGCTTCTATCCGCAACACATTGTAAGATCTGAGGACAAATCTCTTTTAAGAGGGAGGGGATGATGGAGTACGCCCCAACGACATTAATCAAAGAATAAAGAGGACAAAGAGCTAGAGGGAGAATTAAGAGCTTTCCAGAAGATTGGGCCTATCTCATCTTATTTGGGCTTTTAATCAGTTGCTCGGGCCCAAATACAAAGATTAAGAAATCCCTTTGGAGAAAATAGAATATTAAGGAGAAGTCCTCTAATTTGTATAAATTGTTTAGAATAGTTTAGAATAATTTGGGCCTTGTATTTGGGCCAAGTAGAATAAATTTGGGCCTTGTATTTTTGGGCCATGGGTCCATAAATAATGTTGGGCTTGATCAAAGAGTCCAAGTAGCACAAGGGAGCTCTCTCCTTGTGCCACTTGTCACTACCTTGTGACAGCCATAGAGTGCAAGCTAGGCTTGGGAAGCTTGTCATAGAAGCTAGGGTTAGAAGTTTGTCTTATAAGCTAGGGTTTCTAGACCTAGCTTATCCCAAACCCTACCTAGATAGGTTGCATGGAAAGCTAAGTAGGTCATCCTTTCTTCTATAAATAAGAGGTTTAGGAAGCTCCATTGTAAACTTGATTTGAGTATTGAAATGCTGCCAAATTTTCAGCACATTGCCTCAAGTTTCACATTGAGTTTCTTCTTCTAGAAGCTAGAAGCTCTCTGTTGAAGGTTGGGCCAACCTCCTTCAAGGCTTTCACTATCTACTTCACCAAAACCTCACCAATCTTCACCTTCACGCCTCCTTCCATGGTGAATCCTTCCATATCCATTGCTTCTGCATCATGAGGAGCTCCTCCCATGCATTATGTTCGGTGCAAAAGGCTTGAACGTGCTCTTCTTCCATTGGAACGTGAGCTACAAGCTAAAGCACCAAGGAGCCTCTCTATCACCACCATCAACTTTGCCTTGAATTGCCAAGGAGAGTCGTCATCAAGTTCTTCGTTGCCGCCATGCATCGTCCAAGTGCCATCCACGCCGCTACCAAATCACTCTACCTCCTTTGCAGTAGCCAACATCTCCCCGAAACCCCATCAACCTCTGCACCCAGCTTGTACCTATCACCGATGCCCTAATCTTGTTTCGAGTGCATGAACGAAAAAGCTTCAAATGAATGGTACGACACAAATCCAAAAAAAGGAGGAAGATAAAAAGAGTGCTGAAATGCTAGGCACAAGACATTGGGCTTTGGTCAAAGAGAGCTCCTATCCGTACCTTAAATTTACTCTTACACCAACGTTTTTGTCTAATAAATACAACATCATTTTTGCCTTTTTTATGTATAATTCATCTCAGTTTCATCTCATTTTCCTAATATTTTCTAACCTAAATTTGAAAAAACAAATATTTTTAAAAAATAAAAAAAAATGACATTTTTATTGTGCCTTTTTTTTTAAAATAAATTTTTGATTAAGTTCCTAAATGACCGTTCGTGTTATATGAGATCTAATTCGAAAAGTTTCAATTTTGTTTTGATTATCAAAACGCCATACGCGTGTAACGTTATCCAAAATGAAGTTTAATTTCCAAAATTAAAAATTATAAAATTTTCAGAAACTAAAGAAAAATATATCAAATTTTCAAACAACTCATATTAAACAAATTTTCAAAATAGAACTACGTAACCTTGATTTTCCATCTCTGATGGAAATACGTAGGAGCAAGGTCAAACCCCTATCCGGGCCCAAAATTTAAAAAAAAAATATTCTCTTTGTTTTCATTTACATTTTCATTTTATTTTGAGAAAAACCACACTCATTTTACTCTTTTAATTAAAGGTACCGTCTTAGGACGGGCGTTGTGGGGGTTCTAATACCTTCCCCACACGTAACCGACTCTCAGTCCGTAAATCCGATTTCACGGACTTACCTTATCCTTTTTCAGTTTTTCCATACTCTTCTATAATAAAGTATGGTGGCAACTCCTTTCTCTATTTTTTAAAATCTATTTTATTTTCCTCCTTCAGATCGCCGTGCTCTTGTCGTGATCCCAGTTGCGACAAACATACAAGATTTATAATGGTTCACCGTTTCTCAAGGACTACATCTAGTCTTCCTTGTCAACAAGCAAAGAATATTCACTAATCACTCTTTTAACTGTAAACTCTATACAATCAAGACACCTTCTTACACCATGCAAGAACCTCAACAACACATGCAACACCCTACTACACTCACATAATGTAATATATAATCACTACTAACACTACAACAAAGTTGTAATTCCTTATAGCAGTACAAAAATCAACAAAATTGAATGAGATATTGGACATAAAATGACCCCTACAAGATATTTGAAATGAAACAGGCTCAAAAATCAATCGCATAAGTCATCCCTATTCTTGAAGATGATATAAACCAGTGCATAATGTTCAAAAAGCAATGGAAACACACCAAGAACTTCTTAAAGATTTTCTTGATGAAAGATTCACTTTTCACACTTGAAAACTATTTTTGCTCTTTTATTGTATATTCACAACAATAGTGTTCTCTCTCTCACTCTTTATTCTCTTTCTTTTCTTTTGTATTTAAAACATTATGTAGAGAATGTATTTAAAACCTCTTTATTATCTTAAAATATATTTAAAAAAATAGTTACTTATTAAACCTGTTAGTTAGTAGAAATCAATCGATTTAAAATTTAGTTAAATCAATTTATTTTTCATAACAAAGATTTTTCTAATGTTATTCTTTAAAAATAGTTTCAAAATAAATTCCTTAAGATTTCCTAAAGCAACCACTAATATATAAACCTTTGCACGCGATTCCATCAACACACACACTATAAGCTAAGAAAAGCTTCCAACTTCTCTTTGACTTTACTTTGACTGACATTGATTTTCCTTGACTTCATCAAATACCAAATCTGTAAAATTTCCAACAACAACAGTTTTATGACTGGAAGGAGATTATTGGAATAAAGGATCATAAATGTTTGAGTTTAAGGGAGGAATTTGTTAAGCATTAAACTAAAAATAATCAGTTTGTTAAGGGGTGTACGTTTCTGTTCAACAAAAATTTGAATAATCACTAATTAATACCTTTAATTATGTATTTTTAATGTTAATTATAACATAGTTGTTACACATATAAAGATGAATTTGAAGAGTCTATTATGAGATTAAATATTGTACTCCGTATTTTATAAGAAATAAGAGTAGATGTATATCCATTAGAACAAAAGTCTATTGTGCTCTCACTTTTTTCTCTCTCTTCAAGAAGAAAATTTTAATATTCTTTGTCCTCTGTTATCAAACACTGCTACAAGGCACCATGACTCATTCCACCCCTTGAATAGCTTGCCAGCTAGGAAACACCATTGGAAACTAGAGTGCTCTAGTGGCGTGGGGGAGATGTAAATCAAAGAAAGTTGATGGAAGCAATGTAATGTATTCTATTCAGGAGGATGTATCTATGTGTTTATTGTGAGAGAGGGTGAGTGATTTATATTTTTTTTTTGAGTTAGTGCAGTAAGAGAGGAAAAATAGGGTGTAGGGAGTTGAAAGTGAGTAAAAAAAGTGAGAGTGAGAGTGAGTGAGAAGCGACATTTTCTTTAAAACTGTCAGTTTTATTTTATTATTTTTTTTTGTTTTTTTTATTTTTATTTTATTTTATTTTCAATTTTAATGTTTTTTTATATTTTTATTTTCATTTTCTATTTTTTAATTTTAATTTTCATTATTTATTTTATATTTTCTCTTTTTTTAAAAAAAAGATAACACATTGAGTTCAACCTACATTTTTATCCCATAAAGTCTTAACCTAATAATTTTGAATTTTTATTAAAAGGAAGTACGAAAAAGATTTTCTTTCATTTTTTTATTATTTCATTTTCCATAAAATTATATATATATATATATATATATATATATATATATATATTTATTTATATTTTTTTTTTTTTTTTTTTTTTTTTTATTTTATTTTCTATAAAAATATATATATATATATATATATATATATATATATATATATTCAATTATCTTTCAATTAAAATTTTGCTTTAAGTTTATCTCTAAGTAATATTTATTTTCAAAAAATCATGTTTTCACTAATAATTAATTTAATTAAAAATTGATACTGTGTTGTTTGAGACATGTTACTTTGACTTGACTGTGTAGTTTGACTTTGACATTCTAGTTCTACACACATTATTTCCAAACATTATTAAAATAAATAATTAAAACATAAACTTGAATTTTGTTAACATCAAAACATAACATTAGAAATCATGTAATGAATGAGATCGTGTATTGAGAGACCACACATTAGGCCTTTAAAGAGGTCAATGACTAGGGTGATTAATAAGAAAAATCTGTAAAGAAGAAGACTCTCCTACTTTGGAGTGTAGACTATGAGGATTTTCTTCTTTCTTCTTAGTCTTGTATACTTTGAATATATATATATATATATATATATATATATATATATATATATATATATATATATATATATATTTTCTTCGTCGTTTTGTAGGATTTTGTAGATGTACATCAGGTCTTAATCGAGCCTCTAGTTAGGCCTTATTTCAACGGTCAACCAAGGAGGAATCCTAGTAGATTTTCGACTAAGTTATGGAAAGGACTCAAATGAAGTATAAAATCACACATCATTTTGGAGAGACCAAAATTAGGTCAATTTTCCGTTTTAGTCCCACGTCTTTTATGTCATTAGGTGTAAAGGGTTTAGAAATATATAAATAAAATCCCTTGTATTTTATAATACTTATTTGTTATAAATGAGTGTAAAATTACTCATTTGTTTTCTTTTTGTTCTTAAAGTCAAAATGGAAGTAATATTCTTTTAATTTTGTTTCTTCCGAAGAATCTTAGAGGAATAATCCGAAATTTTTTAAGAGATTTTGAAGTTTTAAGAAATTTCATTAATTTTCTTTGATTTAAAGATATTTCTCTCACAAAGTTTGTTTAAATAGTCTTTGATAAATTTTAATACCATCTTAAAAAAATAAATTTTAAACTTGATCAAACTGGTCAATAATGTGTGATTTATATCCTATTTAGTATAATTGAATATATCTCTAATTGAAATGAGATGTATATCATAAAAACATATTATTTTTTCAAAATATCAAAATTATCACTTAATGTTGTGTACCTTTAGACTACTCACATTGTAATTATTCCATGTTACAGTATAATATTAATTAACTTATCCTAATTAATTAAGAATTATAAAATTTCTAACATTATCGTGATAAAGGTAATTGTCAAAATTAAGATTTTAAAACCATATAATTAACAAAAAGAAAAGGAAAACACTTGAGTATCGTAAAAAAAAAAAAAAAAGAAAAGTTGAATCTAGGTTCTCTGAGTTTTAACTTTTAACAAATACCTCCACTGGTCTGCTCACATGGATTGAATAGTGGCATCAAGAGAGCCACGTCTCACGAGCCAATTGAAGTGTTTTAATTTTCTAGTTTCTTACATCCCGTGACGGTATACCTAACTTTTTCTCTGTATATTCATTCCGCAGTACATGGACTTTGGTATACAAAGTATATGGCATGTTACATGCCAACCTCTCCACTAGAAGAGAAACATGTGACATATAAGTGTCACACCAAGTTATGAGAGTTTCAATAACCTATTTCTTAAATCATATTATACCATATTTTTTTCTTATAACTTTTCACAGGAAACATGATTAAAGTTCAATTTATGAGTGAAAGTTACGTGATTGAGAAGAAAAGCTTTATTAAAACAATTTAGCATATTATTTCAATATACATTAATTATCAACTTTGTTAATGATGTGAAATATCACACTAAATCTTTTATAAAAATTCATTAAATTAAGAGTTCATGAATAAAATGTTGATTTGTTTCGGATTTAAACATGAAAATATTTCTATTTAAGTAAATAGAAATAATAACTTTTTAGTTATTTTTTACAATCTTTTTATTAGTATTATTACGTAGTAAATTTTCTAAAATATATTAAATTATATATGTTGTGGAATAGAAGAATCAATTTCACTCCACATCAATAATAAATGAAATAAGTGGAAGGTAAACAAATAATGAACCAAAAAAAATTACACATAAAAAAATAATGTGGTTCAATTAAAGTTTAACAAACTTCAAATTTCATGTCTATGACAGAATTCATTATGAATAGATTTTATAACTTGATGTTTTTCTCTTAGTAAACTTTCACTCAAATCTCATAATTTTTTGTTATTACAGTTGAGCATTAACTCCCTGTTAACAATAACTCTTAATGTAAGTTTCTATTTATATATCATAAAGTAATTAACTTCCGTAAAACATGCCGAAATTAGCAAGAAGACATGTTAATAATGCTCTCTACTATTAAAAGCTTGAAACATCATTTAAATGGTCTCTCCCAATGATATTAAACGTACAAGAAGTTAATAGTTTGATGCAATCAAATGGTTTGGTGCAATCAAATGGTCTCGAGCAGTCAAACCATCTTGTGCCATCAAGCAATTTGGTGTAGACAGACGATCTAGGAATCTTAGCAAGATTTTACTGAACTAATCCATACAAATCTCCACCTTGGTTAAACACAAATCTTTTAAATGAGAAGTACTACCTACCACTAAGCTCATTATAGGCTTAATCGCCAACCATTTTGATAAAATTAAAGCACTGAAAGAACTTACTTGTCAACACACAATTTCGTTCGGATGAAAAATAAATATATTTTTTTAATTTTAAAAATAAAAATATTCATCTTTTAGTTTAAATTTTAAAGCATTTTTGAATTGTCAAAAAATACAAAAAAATATAATTTACTTTTGTTTCTACTCCATCTTTTTTTCAAATAAAAATAATAAAAAATTATGATTTAGATTTTTTATAAGCCTTCTCATTTAAAATAAAATAAAAATAAAAATATTTTCATTCACTTTATTATTTAAGAAAAAGGGTTTATAATAAATAATTAAAAATAATAATAATAAAATTGACTCTCTTACTCACGTAATTCCTCGTGGGTCCGACTTTTTGTTTTTCTTTCCAACCACACTCTCACTCACATATTTCCTTCGTCGTGGACTCTACATATTATTTTATCATTTTTCAAACCACACTCTCTCACTCCTTCATAATCCCCATAAATATTTCAACGTTCTCTTTTTCTCTACACTCCCCCACACCAAAAAAGTGTGTTGGAACTTTTCCTTTCCATCCCACCACCATACTCTCTTTATTTATCTACTCCTCACTCACAAAAAGACAAAAAAAAGATATATCTCCTCAAACTACTCTACTCCAACCTTGCCTATCCAGAAAAGAAAAAAAGAATAAAGTTGTTTTTGCACCCTCCACAAATAATATTTTTTGGGCTCCTAGTACATACAGAAAAGGCCAAATTCATACCCCACACCCATAAAAGAGCACAGACATCACAAAAGAGAGGGATGAGGTGTTGAAGTAACAACAAAAAAGTAACCCCTACACTGACGTTGGGGAATCCTACAACAACGTTCCCCTGCTCCACTATCTTATGCAATAAAGTTGTTTTGTCACTTGAAAAGAGGATTTTAATCTCTCTAAAAAGAACGATATATACCCACCACACTCACATTTTCCTCCTCATCCTCCCTCACCTTACACATTCTCACTTACACTCTTTAGCCACATTATTCTCATCATCACGCTACTCCTTTTCATTATCCATTTTCCTTGCTAGAAAACCTTCGCACACTTCATCACCACTCATAAAACACCAACACCAAAGCCAATACCATCTAAAAACCCAATACCTTCAACTCATCCCAAGTTCACACCTCCTTCCCACTCGATGTACAATTAAGAATCACGTTCACAGGGCACCACACAATCATCATGCACCTCACCACCTTCTGCTCATTCTACACTCCCTCACCACTCTTAATATTTGGGAAGCAATATGAGACTCTTCTCACGGTTCCCATTCACTCACTCATGTAAAAACACTATAGTCGGCAACACCTAGCTCACCCACAATACTCCTTCTCCTCCACCACTAACTCACCACTAGCACCCTCATCCAATCACACCCAGCCACATTCAACGCATCCCCACAACAGCCCCAACCAACACCACCGAACCCTGCATAAGCTACATCACCACTAGCAACAAAAAAAAAACTACACCACGCACCTCGATCAAGCACTTCAACCATGCCTCCCAAGCACCTCCCAACATTCATCTCCCAACAAAACCCCACCTCCAAACCACCTTGTAAACACTTCCCACGCACCACACAACCCCCTAAGAGCCTTCGCCGTGCCTCCCTCACCTCTACAAAACCACCATGAAACCTCCATGTAGCTTCCTCCATGTCCCCAACCTACAACCGTGAAACCACCATGGTACGTCACCATGCAAACACCCTTTCTCCCTCTCAAACCCAAAAGCGACGCCGTTGGTGCGCGCATGTCAAACACTGTCAGCCCCCGCACCATCCACCATACAACTGTTGTGAAAACAAAGTATCGCAAATCTGTTTTAAAAATCAAAAATGAATTTTGTGAATCCTAACGGCCCAAACAGCTTAACCCAAAGACGTGGAGATTTTTCCGACAGCTGCAACATCCAGAAGCATTCAACGTGGGAGATTCTTCGGGCAACTGTAAACGTAGGCTGTTTTGAATGTTGGACACTCCAATTTTTGAACGTTGGGAACCACTTTGTGTACGTTGGGGGCAGTTCTTGGGCGTGGATGGTGGAGACCGTTCTTCCACTACTCCTTCACAGCCCAAACCTCTCACTTTTCTGTCTTTATAAATAGAGGCCCCCCTTACTCCGAAAATCACACAACACCAAGAGTTCCTCTTCTCTTTTCCTTTACTTCATATTCTCTCCTCTCTTTCTTTATTCTTTCTTTAGATATCTTGGGTATTTTTGCTCTAAAGAGCAAACTTGCTAGTTTTGAGATCTTCAGTTTTTAACTGATAAGTTCCTGTTGTATCTTGGGGGACTTGCGCATTTATCACGAATAAGTCCTTAAGGACAGTGATATTTTATCACGCCTCTGGAAGTTAGTTTATTAATTTTCAGCCGTCTTTACAACAATCTTAAGGACTTATGGGTGACGGTGTGGAGATCAACAACACTGTGCCGTAGATGTCAAATGGTGCTTCCGGAACGTCAACCATCTTTGCGAAGCCGTTTCCGGATGTTTCGAAGATTGAAGTTTTCTCGAGTCAAAACTTCCGACGTTGGCAGGAACGTGTGTCTACCCTGTTAGACATGTACGGAGTTGCTTATGCACTTATGACATCCAAACCGGACACCAGTTCTTCTGCGAAACAAATTGAAGATTGGATTCACGCAAATAAGGTATGTCGTCACACCATGCTCAGTGCATTATCTAACGACTTGTTCGATGTGTATTGCTCCTATAAGGAAGCAAAGGAAATTTGGGATTCTCTTATTCTCAAATACACTGCCGAAGATG
>Ga0209489_102408_pt1 | contig 38192 bp, 52 predicted proteins | sample SiratrowhiteBW_FD_187527 | JGI IMG/M metagenome (GOLD analysis project Ga0209489, IMG submission 187527) | Root nodule microbial communities of legume samples collected from California, USA - Siratro white BW (SPAdes) (version 2) | ecosystem: Host-associated > Plants > Roots > Nodule | place...
GAGCCTGCCGTGGGCCATCAATGCAGAACGGCGCTCACGCGACGCGAAGCCTAAACGCAGGAAAAGAAAAAATGTTGATCTCGAAAAACTTCTTGACCCGCGAAGCCTCATATAAGCCGTCGTGCTTCACCTCATGGATCCAGTCCGGCCCGTTCGGGACCTGCTTGCCGGCGGTCGCCAGGCACAGCTTGTATGCCTTAAACATATCGAGCAGATAAATAGTTCGGCGAAATTGCGAATCCCTGCCTCAGCACCTCGCCGCTCTCTCCACGAACTTCAGGACGCATGCCGCCACTTCGTCAAACTCGACAAGGCGGCGGCGTAGCTCATCGGCGATCTCTACGGTTACATCGCGCGACCACCCCTCTGTCGTGTTGAATGCCACGATGCGAGTGGGATGCTCATACAAGCCGTCCATCAGGTCCCGTATCAGCGTCGCGCGACCGGTGTCCTCTTCGGCTGTTTCGCACCAGGCTCGCCGGCCGGCAAATTCCTCGACCACAAGGTAGACATCCTGGTCTGCTGCCACATGAGGCGCAATCGACGGGGAGCGGCCCATACCCGGAAAACTCCAACAAAAGTGCAAGTTCCATCATGCATATTGCGCGATTAAATCGAGAAATAAAATAAAACATAATGTCTATTAAACAATTTAAACCGTGCATATTATTTAAATTTAGATTAGGCTAGGAACTGGTTCGGGCAAATTGCGAGGCGAACCATGCAGTTCCTATCGGCGGGTGACCTTTTTCTCATATCCGCGATGACAGGGACGGTCTTGCTGGTTGAGATCGGACTTTTCATCATTTTGGGCATGATCTGACGGACGCCAGGAAGCGCGGCTTTTACGTCAGCATCACCGTTGCTTCTTGTGCTTCTTGTCTGCCCTCTTTTTCGATTTCAGAACGTCGGCCTGGCTTTGGAAGGCGCGCGCTAGCGTCCGCAGTTGATCTGATACTTCCGCATCCGCGGCTGCCTTTGCGGCGCGCGCGGCCTTTTCAGCTTGCTTGCGCAGCTGTTTGATTTCCTTCGCCATGGATGAGCTCCTTGCGCGCCCGTCGCTTGGGCAGAAATTACATCATCGCGCCGCCTATGAGGAGCCGGACATAGGTGCCGCTCTCGTGCAACTCGAGCCAGCCGCGTTCGACGGCATACCTGATGCCGGCGCCAAACTCCTCGCCGGTGGCTTTGAAGGCGTAGAGGAAGGGCGCGTTTAGTTTCTCGACATGGATCCGACCGTCCTGCACCGGATCGATGCCGGCGGCGATCTCGACCAGTTTCCGTGCGGCGGCTTCCGGGGTGGCGAAAGGACGTTCGGCGGTGAGCTTCATGCGGCAATCGGGCGGTTAACATCCGGGTGCGGAGGATAGTCAACCTGGCTTAGCCAGGCGGGAACCAATCGGGAAAGACGACTTTATGCAGATTCGCCCGTGTGCGCGTGTCCTAATTCCCACACTCCGATAAAAAAGATCTGCGCGTCGTCTTTCGGACAGACAGTCAAATCTGTTCCGACTCAATCTGCTCTTATGCGAAACGTCATCGGCAGACGAAAATGGATCGTACGCAGATAAGTGACATGCCGCGCGACAAATATGTCGCGCGCTGCAAGCAACGAGCCTTGGATCATCTCGACCGAGGCGATCTTAAAAACGCAGTCAGCTCGTTTGTCGGCGATATGAGTGCCCGTCCCGACTGCGAATTGCCACACCACTTGCTAGAGCTAGGCGTCTTGCTGCTGATGGGGAACGATGCCTCAGGTTGGAGGACGCTGATCGAAGGATTTAGGTGACGAGCGCGAGGGGAAGGTACTTCGGTTCGAGCATGTTCTTGGGAGCGCGTTACAGCTTTGGAATGGGTCTATACAAGCGCTAACACGGTCGGGATCGTTGCCTTCGTGATGCTCACGATTTACGCGGAGCGAAAGCGTCGGCGGAGACGGTGAGCGCTGGTGAACACCCGCGCCGGACGCATCATAAATCGCGTGCTGTCCCCAAAGAGGGCAGGCGGGGCGCCGGCTAAAAGAAACCCACTCCGATGCGGCGTTCATTGCGCCACACGCTTCGCCATCGGGCACAGACGCTGCTGCTATCATCGCAAAGGGCGACTTCATGTGCCGGCTTCCAGTGGGGGCCTGCGCCCGCCACGATCGCGCGCGGGCATGCTAGCCCGCCTTGCGCTTTTTCGCCGCCTTCTTTGCTGGCGCCTTGGCAGGCCGTGCCGCCGCCGCGCCCTTCTCGGAGGCGAGGCTTTGGCGTAGCGCGTCCATCAGATTGACGACATTACCGGGCGCGGCCCTTTTCACCGCGGCGATCGGCAGGCCCTTCTGCTTTTTGGCGAGCAGCTCAGCAAGCGCCGCTTCATAATGATCCTCGAATTTCTCCGGCTCGAAATGGCCGCTCTTCCGCTCGACGATGTGCTTGGCGAGATCGAGCATGTCCTTGGTGACCTTGACATCCTGGATGTCATCAAAATATTCGGTCGCGTTGCGCACCTCATAGGGGTAGCGCAGCAGCATGCCGACGAGACCCTTGTCGCGGGCTTCCAGCGCAATGACGTGCTCCCGGTTGGTGAGCACCACGCGGGCCAGCGCGACCTTGTCAGGCGATCGGATGGTCTCGCGGATCACGGCAAAGGCGTCGTGGCCGACCTTGCCGTCAGGGACGATGTAATAGGGACGCACGAGGTACAGGTCGTCAATCTCACTCCGCGGGACGAATTCGTCGATTTCGATGGTGCGGGTGGACTCTAGCGCGATGTTCTCGATCTCGTCCTTCGTGACCTCAAGATAGCGGTCCTTATCGACCTGATAGCCTTTGACGATCTCCTCGTTGGAAACTTCGTCGCCCGTCTCGGCGTCGACCTTGAGATATCGAATTCGGTGACCGGTGTTTTTGTTGATCTGGTTGAAGCTGATCTTTTCGGATTCCGAGGTCGCGGGAAACAGCGCGATCGGGCATGTCACCAGCGACAGCCTCAAAAACCCCTTCCAATTCGCGCGCGGGGCCATGAACGCAAAACTCCACCTGTGCCGATTAGGGTCAATATAGGCGGAGGCCGGGGAAAGTGGAGTCAAACCCGGCGTTTAGCCGCATTCAGGGCAGTTATCGCCGATGCCGCACATCGCTTCCTCCAGCGCGGCCAGGCAGGCCTCCGGAGTGGCGCCAGGGAAGGGGTTCCGCCAAGCTTCCCCGCGCGCGCGGTTCCAGGCGTCGGGATCGGCGCGATCGACGCTGTAGCCATGCTGCTGGCATGCCCTCACCACCTCTTGCTCGATCAGCGTGCCGAGGGCCCAGCCTTGCAACGTGCGATAGGCGGGGCGGGTGGCTTGCAGGGGCAATTTGCGCTGCGGGGTGGACGGCATGGTCGCGTTCTCGAATCAACTACACCGATCAACTATACCATCGAGGTCGACCTCGCCGCGCGAGCAGCGGAGTTATGCCCGCTCTTTGATCTGCGCACCGCCCACGAATGGCCGGACGTGCTGCGGACCGTTCGCGCTCGAATATTGGCGGTGTCGTCGCGGGTCGCGGCGCTGCTTGTTCCTATCTGGACTAGACGTGATGGAAATAGAGGCTGAGATGCGCGCCAACTTGCTAATGGTTCTCTTATTCCCGGATTAATGCGGATTGCGCGCTGCTTCTGGGGCGAGGTACTCAAAAATGTCTTTGACGCCGAGATGATCCTTGATGCGGCGGGCTTCCAATAGACACCAGGCGAGTAGCACGGATCGGTGCTGTCCCGGTTAACAGAACCTTACCTCGAACTCACAAATTACGTCCGCTTCGACCCCGTTTTCTCAAGCCGCTTGCCGTATGAGAGGAGCAAGCCGGGGGGCAGGAGTGCGCGGAGCGAAACGAATGCATGTGACAATGCCAAGCACGATGCCGGCCAAGCGGCTGCTGGCGCTTGGCATCGGTCTCATATTGGGCTTCTCCGGTATCTGTGCGACCATCCTCTGGGAAATGGCCCAGAAGGATTTTCAGCACGCGAAGGAGGCTGCGACCAATCTCGTGGCCAGCATCGCAAGCGAGATCGACCGCAACATCGAGCTCTATGATCTGTCGCTCCAAGCCGTCGCCGACGGCGTGAAACTGCCCGAGATCAACCGCGTCAGTCCTGAGTTGCGGCAGGTCGTCCTGTTCGACCGGGCCGCCACGGCAAAGGATTTGGGTTCAATTGTGGTTCTGGACGCAGCGGGCAATGTCAGGCTGGACTCCCGAACCCTCACGCCGCGTCCGACGAATTTTGCCGATCGCGATTTCTTTCGCGTGCATCAGACGCGGCCGGATGCAGGGCTGTTCATCAGCGCACCGTGGGTCACGTCGGGTGGAGAATACCTCATCAGCCTGAGCCGGCGCATCAGCGGCCGCGACGGCTCCTTCGACGGCGTTGTCGCCGGGAGCATGCGGCTGAGCTATTTCCATAACCTGTTCAGGAAGCTGGATTTCGGCGCCCAGGGTTCCATGGCGCTGTTTAGCAGCGACGGAACGATCCTGATGCGTGCCCCCTTCGACATCACCAAGATCGGGCAGAGTATCAAGGACGCCCAGACCTTCAAATATTTCCCCGCGCACAGCTCCGGGTTCTATTCGACGAAGTCCATTGTTGACCACATCAGCCGCCTGTACGTCTTTCAGCAGGTCGGCACGCATCCCTTGCTGCTGGCGGAAGGCGTCGCGCTCAAGAGTATCTACGCAGATTGGTGGCAACAGCTGTGGTGGATCGGCCTTGTGGTGGCCGCGCTTGTCGCATTCTCGATCGCTCTGATGTTTTACCTGCTGGCGGCGCTGAAGCGCCGCGCTGCTGCCGAAAACCAGCTCGCAGTCCTGGCCACAACCGACGCCTTGACGAGGCTCGGCAACCGACGCCGCTTTGATAATGCCCTGGCCGTCGAGTGGCGCCGGGCCACGCGCTCTCGCACGCCTGTCTCGCTGCTGATGATCGATGTCGATCACTTCAAGGCATACAACGACAGACACGGACACCAGGCTGGCGATACCGTGCTTGCAACCGTCGCGCAATGTATTGCGAGCAGCACGAAACGCACATCCGATCTCGGTGCCCGCTATGGCGGGGAAGAGTTCTCCGTGCTGCTGCCCGGCGTCGGCAAGAGCGGGGCATTCGAAGTCGCTCGCCAGATCCGCGAGAAGCTGACGGTCCTGCGCCAAACGCAGGGCGAATTGCCGACGGTCAGCATTGGACTGGCGTGCATGGTCCCTGGGCAAGACTACGTGCCGCATGATCTTGTCAGGGCGGCGGACATAGCGCTTTACGCGGCCAAGCACGAGGGACGCGACCGCGTGATCAGCAGCCCGGGCGGGGATCTGATCGCAAGCGGGAAACGAGTAGCCTAGAACTGGATGAGATTAGGTTGCATCGGCCGCCAACAGAGCCGGTGCGCCCGAGAAAACTGACCCAGTGTTCGGCTGGCTCTCCAATTCTTCGAATGGAATCTGGAGACGCGTTGCACCCGCCTGCGCTTAGCAGTCGGCGCCTCGCCGCAGCTCGCCCCATCCCCGTCTTCGAATCCTCAGTCGTCAGTGTCTGAGCACCTGATCCAGCACCGGGATCGCCTGCCGCTAGCTAGGGCGCCTAGGCCAACAAGCGACGAAGTTTCCAAATTCGTGCATAAAGTCGTTCGCGGTCGATCAAATAGCTCCAGTGTAAGAATTGCTTAAAGCGGGACCGGTACAACTTCTACTAGCATCGGGCTGTTGGCAATTGGTCCGGTCCAGGGGAGAGACACGCCGCCTGTCAGATGTATTGCGACGGGAGGGCATTTCTATTTCAGTTTTTTTCGGGAGCCATGCCATGTTTGCCAAGTTGCCCATCCGAACCAAGATCACCGCCGTCGTTGTCGGCCTCTTGCTGGCACTGATCGCCACCAGCGCGTTTGCGATCTGGAAGATGCAGGTGATCAACGCCGCGGTCATTGACATTCAGACCAATTGGCTTCCGAGCGTCCGCGTGCTCGGCGAGCTGCGCGCCACCACCATCACTTACCGCAACGCGGTACGACAGCACCTCTTGACGGAGCGCGCCGAGGATAAGGCGGAGTTTGATAAGCGGATCGAGCCGATCGCCGTAAGGATTGCGCAGAGTATTGCGGACTACGAGAAGCTCATCTCCAGTCCGCAGGAGCGTGCGCTCTACGAAGAATGGCGAGGTCTCTGGAATGAGTACATGAAGGGCGCGCAGGAGGTGCTGCGTATGTCGCGCGCGGCGGCGGGCCGTTTTCCCCAAGAGGCCAATGAGCTCAACAGCAAGACTGTCAATCCCATCGGCCTGAACGCCGACAAGGTCCTGGCTAGTGCCATCGACTTCAACGACAAAGGCGCTGGCGAGGCGGGAGTGCAGGCCGCGGGCGCCTACAGCCGTGCCTTCAGCATGCTATTGGCGATGGCGACGATCGCCGGAGTCGTTGGCGCTCTCGTTGCCTTCCTTTTGGTGAGAAACGTCTCGCAAGGCATCGCCGCGATCGTCTCGCCAATGCAAGCCCTCAGCGGAGGCGACCTTTCGGTAGCCGTGACGCATCGGGGGCAGCGCACCGAGATCGGGCAAATGGCCGATGCGTTGCAAGTGTTCAAGGAGGCACTGATCGCCAAGAAGGAGGCAGAGGAAGCCAGAGCCGAGCAGGAGCGGCAGCAGGCCAAACTCCAGCGGCGCGAGATGCATCGACTTGCCGACGCGTTTGAGACTGCGGTGGGCGAAATCGTTCAGACGGTCTCCTCGGCTTCGAGCCAGCTTGAATCATCGGCCAGCACGCTGAGGGCGACGGCCGAGCGGACGCAGGAGGTGGCGACCGGCGTCGCCGCGGCTTCCGAGGAAGCGACGACCAATGTCCAGTCGGTCGCGTCGGCTTCCGAAGAATTGGCGGCCTCGGTGGGAGAAGTCGGCCGCCAAGTGCAGGAATCCTCGCATATCGCAGACGAGGCCGTTCGACAGGCCTCGATCACGAATGAACAGATCGGACGTCTCGCGCAGGCGGCCGCACGAATTGGCAACGTCGTCGATCTCATCAACAGCATCGCAGGCCAGACCAATCTCCTGGCGCTCAACGCGACGATCGAGGCGGCACGCGCGGGGGATGCCGGCCGCGGGTTCGCCGTGGTGGCGAGCGAGGTCAAGGCGTTAGCCGAACAGACCGCCAAGGCGACTGAAGAAATCAGCCAGCAGGTCGGGAGCATGCAGGACGCGACGGGAAAATCGGTCGCGGCTATCACGGATATCAGTGGGACCATTTCTAGAATGTCCGAAATCGCCTCGGCAGTCGCCGCTGCGGTGGAGCAACAGGGCGCGGCGACGCATGAAATCGCTCGCAACATCCAGCAGGCGGCCCAGGGCACCGGCGAGGTCAGTGCCGGCGTCGCCGATGTGCAGCGTGGCGCAGCCGAAACAGGCAGCGCATCGGCTCAGCTCCTGTCGTCTGCTGGGCTGTTGTCGCGCGATTCGGCTCGACTCAGCGAAGAAGTCGCAAATTTCTTGCGCACCGTTCGGGCGTGACGCGCTGTGGACGGCGGGTGCCGAGCGAAGTGGCGCTTGCGAAATCTAGGTCCAACTGCTGACCGCACGATCTTGGGCGGTCTGGCCTCGTCGGGAAGAAGGTCAGACCAGACCGCCGCTTGATCGCTTGACGAATGAGGGCATGCCCACCCGGGAAAGCTATGTTACCGTTCCGCTCGCCTCTAGCTCTGCGTGTTCATGCCCGACTTTGACAAGACAGCAGCCTCTTTGCCCAATTGTGAGCGGTGCTTGGGAAGCAGCGAGGTGCTGATAACTGAGATGGTCGATGCGCGCCGCGCTGGAACGGTAACGATGTTCTGTTGCGCATGGTGCGGGTATGCAACATGGGATGATCGCCCCGGCCCTAGAAAAAGTCCAACTGGCTCGGTACAAGACCTCAATATGTTGCGCTAGGCCGGCCAAGCCGCAGAATCGTCGCGGGTTTTGGCCCGCGAGGATCGGTCGCAGTCGCTCTCGCATTTCTCCGCCGATCATTTCGGCTCGATCCCGTAACGACGCAAGATTTCGTTTCGGCGGACAATTTCGGGCCATAGCTCTGTCTCCGATGGAACGAAGGAATTGTCTTTTCGCACCAGCAGGCCGAGCAGCGTAATGACTTGCTCGTGCGCAAGCGCAAGCGAACTGAGCAGGTCGTGCCGCTCAGCAGTCGCACCGGAAAGCACGTCGGCCCCTTTGCGGATCGCGATTTGCTGGCGCGCCGCAACGCGGCCCGGTTGGAATGCCACCCCCGCCGCGCACGGGCGGCCCTCCCGTCACCAACATCCGCAATACCTCCTCGCCGCACTGGCGCGGATGGCTGAAGCCCGAGAACCGCTGCATCGTACCGTTCAACAGCTTTGCCGAATACGCGCCAGAGCCGAACCCGGAGACGAAGAAAAAGGATGTGTCGTCTGGTTCGCACTCAATGATGACCGACCGCTTACGGCGTTTGCTGGCATCTGGACTGAGTTCAAAGGCGACCGTGGCACGAAGTCCAAGCCGATCCCCGGGCTGCACCTTGTCTATGGCTTCCTGACAACCGCTCCGAATGCAGTGGTCGAGCCGATCCATCCGAAAGCTATGCCAGTGATCTTGACGACCGACGAGGAGCGCGATGTCTGGATGCGTGCGCCATGGGATGAGGCGAAGGTGCTGAAACGGCCCTTGCCGGATGATGCGCTCAAGATCGTGATGCGCGGCGCGGACAAGGAAGATCGGGCGGCTTCATGATGTGTGTCCGCTTGGTCCCAAGAAGCAGACTTAGGGCAGGCGGCCTAGTATGCACGCAATGGGCCATGTGTGGGCATCTTATTATGCCGTTGCGGCAAACAGCTCCCATCGACCGGGCAGGCCCTTGAGTTCATGCGAACCGCGCTCGGAAAATCTCAAACCAGCGCCAGCAACAAGGTCCGTAACAACTCTCGAAACGAGGACTTCGCTTGGCTGTGATTGGGCCATCACCCGAGCTGCTGCGTGAACGGTTAACCCTCCTATGTCAGGTCCTCGCATCTCAATCTCTCCAGTATGGAGACCAGCGCGTAGTGACAATCCGATTTCGTTCGCGGCCATTCCAAGCGCCAACGCGCATCGCACGGCGCGGCCCGGTCCATCGAAGACCGCAACGATGCCATCTCCAGTTGATTTGATCAAAGTCCCACGGTGGCTATCGACCAACTGGCGTGCCAGTTGGTCGTGACTATCGAGTAACCGCAGCCACGCTTGATCGCCCTTCGCGACAACCCTGCTTGTCGAATCAACAATGTCTGTGAACAAGACAGTGGCAAGTACACGCTCGAATCCATCCGATGAACGGTCGCGATGACCAGTGACAAACTCTTCGATGTCTCCAATCAAAGCATCGACATCCCCACGAGTTAGCGGGTGGTCACCGTCAGAATATTCGATAAATTTAGCGTTGGGAATTAGTGATGCGAGTTCGCGGCCCAACTCTATTGGAACATGAGCGTCGGTCCGGCGATGAAGTACAAGCGTGGGAACGCGTACCGTCGGGAGGATTGAACTCACGTCGATCTGCGCGTTCAAGATCATAAAGGCTTTGACGGCGCCGGGGCTAGCGGAAAGCCGTTCAAACTTGCCGAAAAGAGCAACAGCGTGCGTGTTAGCTGCCGCGCTCGGTATGACAGTTTTTATCACGGATCCGGTGCCCCAAAGCTTTGCGCGTTGCCGCGCTCTCTCTTCAAGAGTGTCAGATAAGTCGCGTCGATTCACGTAGCCGCCGTAGAGAATGAGCTTGGTTACTCTCTCCGGATAAGTTGCTGCGAATAGGACACTCATTGCGCAACCTTCGGAGTTGCCGAGTAGAATTGCTTGCGAGGAGCCGATAGCCTCCATTACGGCACGAACATCGTCCATCCGTTGTTCGAGCGAAGGTGCATCTGATACTCTGTCCGACAGACCTTGACCTCGCTTGTCGAATGTCACAACGCGAGCGAAGGTCGCGAGGCGCCGCAAAAACGCTGTATGGCCGGGCAATTCGTGCATGAACTCGACATGATTCATGAACCCGGGCACCAAAATGAGATCGACAGGGCCGTCTCCAACGGTCTGATAGGCGATACTAACGTCACCGCTGAGAGCGTAACGTGTGATCGGGAGAGCGAAATCGTTCATTTGACCAACCCTAATCAGGCGGACGTGTCGCAAACAAGTGCTGCAAGCAAAAGGCGATCTCTGTCGACTATAGCGAACCTTGTGCGCGTCCCGCTATCGCCAATAATCCGTTCGGGGTCCAAAAGCGGCAATCCAAGGCTCCTGGTCCGGTCTGACCCTGACAGCAGACCTATCCACACCCACGACGCCCAGTAGTCGGCCACGATCCAATCTTCCACCGTCGAAATGAAGCTGGGCGACGAGCATTCCCTGGGTCGTCGCTGCCAGGCCGTGATGAACGGCGCCCGGCCGATCCCGGCGCGCAACCGCAGCGAGTTTTTGCGCAACCTCTTCGCCGAGCTGACGAAACATCCCGAGCTGGGGCCCGGCATCATCGGCCGCGTCGTGATGAGATCCAGCGCCAGCATCTCGCCCCGCGCACGGGGCACAACGTCGGCAGCAAGTAGGGCTGACGGTGAAGGACTCAAGAGGCCGATGGCTACATCACCGATGGCAAACCGTTAGCTATTATTTGTCGTGTTTGGCAGTGCCAGCACGCACATAGTCCGGATGATCCTTGCAATCTTGTGGCCCAAAGCAGGAGGAGGGTCGTCCCTTTGCGGCATTCTCTTTCGTGCCGCTCATGGCAGTGCCAGCAGTGCCAAATCGCTCAGGCGTTTCATCTGCTTTCGCCTCCCTGCACGCCTGCTCGATATCGAGATCGTTAAAATCCTTACCCGCAATTATGAGCCCATATGAAGGTTCTCGGTAGATAAAGCGTCTATAGCCGACATATCCGCCGATCCATTCTTTGAGTTCACACTACCACAGGCCGTGTGTTTGTTGCCGTGTCGGAAAACGACAATATCCTGAAATTGAGCGGAATCCGGATCGCGAAGGTTAGGCCGTACGACAGCTTCTGCGCGAGCAATTACGCTACCGTTCTCCCATCCGACGACTATCATCACCCCCCGACAACGGCAAGAACGCCGACAATGATTGCTCCGAAAACAACCAAGCCCCTTGTTCTTGGCTCGCCGCTCATTGTTTGCCCCCCGGAAAGTTTGTGTTGAGCCCACACATAGCCTTCATCCCTGTTTAGTTAGTGTCAACTGACAATCTTAGATGGCGCGACGCCTTCCTGCGCGATGTTGCCGCCGATCTTTCGAGCCCCGCACGCTGCCCTGGCCCGTCGCCCGCACCGTGCGCAAAGTGCAAGCGCCAGCATCTCGCGCCGCGCACGGGCACAACGTCGGCAGCAAGTGGGGCTAACGCTTTAAAGAAAAAAACGGGCGGCGTGATGCCGCCCGTCGTGTTGAGGTTTACGCAGAACGCTTGGATGCTGCGACTTGCTTGCTTCCGACGTGAGTTTTCTCTTTCAGAACGTGATTTACTGCTCGCACGTTGATTTCATATGCGGCGGCAATCTGGTGCTGATACTGACCACTCCAAGAACGCAACCAAACGTCAACAGCCTCGTTGTCGGTAAACTTCGTCTTGTTCAATTTAGAGTCCTTTGTATTGGACCCCTTGACCAGACTCATGCGTTCAGTATTACTGAAAGCCATAAGAGACGGCCAAAAGGCCGCATGGGAGTTAGAGATCATGAAAGCCGGGCGTCCTTGCAGGGGTGAGCCCGGTTTTTTCATCATCAGCCGAATCAAGCGCGGCTGACCCTTCTAATCTACAAGAGATTCGCGCGTGACGCGGAATCCGCACGCAAGAACCCGCGGCTATCCGACCTATTCACAGCCTCTTGACTCTGCGCGAATCGAAATTCGCGGCCTGTCAGGCAAACCAAGTCCGTCCGCTTTGCGGCAAACAAGCTCTTATCCCGGCGCAACGAGTACACGCACCCGCACTTTGGGATGGGGCCAGAACCATGCCGGAGGGATCGATTGACTGACGTGAATTGATCACGCGCAAATTCTTCTGAACTGTAAGCGGCCCAATCGGCGTGCCGTCGGCATTCAGTTCAACGAATGCGAAGGCCCCCATGCGGTCGGCGACAACAAACGCTCTGTTGCCAATTCCAGGCGAGATGCCGATCCGAGCGTATTGCCCGTCGTTCTGATTGGTGTCGGGCGGAGTGGTGATGAAAACGTCTTCCTTGTAGCCTTTGATTTTGCATCTCAAAACGTCGGCAAGCGCTTCAACCGGCTAACAATTGAGAACGACCACGCCAGCCGCCAGCGCAACTATAATCACTTTCATTGAAGCCCCCAACCCTACGGCGATCCCAGCATTTAACAGACCACGACGATCAGTCATCAAGGACGGCGCGTACAATCGACGCTATTGCCCGAGTGCCTCGATGATTTCATTGACGAGAGCAACCCTGTTCGCGTGATCGACGTGTTTGTCGATGCGCTCGATTTGGCCGAGCTAAGCTTCGAGGGGGTGAAGCCGGCGGCGACCGGTCGGCCGTCATACCATCCCTCGGTTCTCCTGAAGCTTTACATCTACGGCTATCTGAACCGGGTGCAGTCGAGCCGGCGGCTCGAACGAGAGGCCGGACGCAATGTCGAGGCCATGTGGCTGCTGGGCCGGCTCGCACCTGATCACAAGACGATCGCGGACTTCCGCAAAGACAATGGCCTGGCGCTCCGCAAGGTATGCGCACGCTTCGTCGAACTCTGCCGTGAAATGGGTCTCCTCGCGACGTCGAGCGTCGCCATCGATGGCAGCAAGTTCAAAGCTGTGAACAACCGGGACAAGAACTTCACACGCGCGAAGGTGGAGCGGCGGCGCGCGCAGCTGGAGGAGAGCGTCGCGCGCTATCTGAGCCAACTGGACACGGCCGACCGGCAGGAGCCGAGCGAGGCGTTGGCCGCCAAGGTGACGAGGCTAACCGAGAAGCTGACGAAGCTGAGGGAAGAAATGGGCAAGCTTGCCGTCTACGAGAAGCAGATGCTTGCGTCACCCGATCAGCAAATCTCGTTGACCGATCCCGACAGCCGTTCGATGGCGACAAGCGGCCGGGGCTCCGGCACCGTTGGCTACAACGTGCAGGTCGCCGTCGACACCGAGCACCATCTGATCGTAGCGCATGAGGTGACGAACAGCGGCTCAGATCGGGCACAACTTGCCAATATGGCCATGCAGGCGAAGGCTGTTCTCGAGACCGAGACGCTCGAAGCTGTAGCCGATCGCGGCTACTTCAACAGCCCGGAGATCCTCGCGTGCCACGAGGCCGGCATCACCGTAACTCTGCCCAAGCCGCTGACGTCGGGTGCCAAATCGGAGGGGCGCTTCGGTAAGCAGGACTTTGCCTATTTGCCAGAGGAGGACGCCTATCGCTGTCCGGCTGGGGAGCGATTGCCGTATCGCTACACAAACGAAGAAGACGGCAAGATGCTGCGGCGCTACAGGCACGGGATGCGCAGTCGATCCTCAGCGGGCACGCCATTTTCGGTTGGTTTACCAGATCGGCCAACAACTTGCAGGCTACGCTATAGACAAGGCCGCTTCGCAGTTCCGGACACTTTGGTGTGAACCGTTTCATAGTTCGTGTACCAACTTAAGGTTGATAGTGTTCGTGCTGTTTCGAAAACCATGGAGATCGGCATGCCAACCGAGAATATTGTCAATGTGCCTATCGAGAACGTGCAGTATCCCACCTATGTGAAAACCTTCTTGAAGATTGCTAATCCGCTTCCAGAGGATGTGTTTGAGCCTCGAACTTTGGATGATGCGGACCTAGAGATCTATTCGGGCTTTATACAAATCCAAGCACAAGAAGGCTCAGGTGTGCTCCAGCGTTATACCTATCGAAGCTTTGTACCGATGGGGCCCTCCAGAATAAGAAGTTACGACATCAAATTCACGGCTCCGGTGCCCGCGCCGCCTCAGGATGGTCCACCACCACCACCTCCTCCAACCGGTCCCGCTATCTTCACTGCAGGTGTGAACGTAAGCTTGGCGGCAATCGCGTCTTCCCAACATGCGAGCACGACAGCCATCGACCAGATGTCCATTAGCAAGGAGAGGTTGGTCATTCCAGGTGCAGCAGGAAGACCGGCGTTGCTTGTACTGGCTTTCGATATTGGCATCAGGCAATCTGAAATTATCAGAGTGGCATACACCGTCACCGTCTCTTCAAAGAGCTTCGACGCTCATCCGGACATTCCGGATCTGCCCGCGGGCACAGTGCCCGTACCCACATAATAGAGGCGACACAGGCGATGTCCGACACGCTTTCTAGGCGCGTCGGGCATCCATCAAATCACCCCTACGGGCCATCAGCGAAGTGACGCTCCGTCTGGTGGAGGTCCGCTCAGTGAGGCATAGCGGACTAGATTTTGCCCACACTGAGTTCTTCGCATTTTGACCCTGAACCGACATTCGCTCTTGCGCCGCCCCGCCGGAATCTGATCCGGCGGGGACAATGACCGGAGCTGGTTACGGGACCTTGCAATCCATTTCAGGTCGTAGGACCACACTTTCCTGAGCCGTGGCCTCGCTGCGCGCGCCGATGACTACGGCGGGTTGTGCACCTCGATTCACCGCAACGTGCAACATGTTTGCAGGAATGAAGATATAATCCCCCGGCCGCACGATGTCGCGATACTGAAGTTGATCGCCGGTCCACAATTCCATTTCGTCGCCGCTGAGCATGTAGAGCGCGGTTTCGTGATGCTCGTGCACGTGTGCCCGGGTTCGCTTCCCAGCCGGCAGGGTGATCCTCCCGAGCCAGATCGATTTTGAACCGACGGTTTCTGCGCTTACGCCGGGCTCGTAATCGCTACCTTGTTCTGCGCGGTAGCGCGCGCCGCTCTTGACAACCGAGCCTTTGTGCGGTGCAGCAATCGCATTGTCGTTGCTTTGGATAGCTTCAACGATCGTCATTGAACCCTCCTATCGGTGGACGGATCGAGGCGCGTAAATTCGACCATTAGCTGCCGAAAAGTCTTAAACGCTGGACCGAAATGTTCCGAAAGTTTACAAAACCCGCTAGTCTCGGAGCATGTCCACGGACTTCACCTTCGGCCCGTTTGTGCTTGACAGCGCGGACGGCTTGTTCGCGAGGGCCGGCCGCTCGCCGTCAGCAGCAAGGGTCTTCGGTTGCTCGAGGCGCTGCTTGGCTCGCCCGGCCAGGCGCTGACGAAGACCGAATTGATGCAGGCGGCCTGGGGTGACACCGCGATCGAGGAAAGCAATCTTTCGGTTCAGATAGCCGCGCTGAGAAAGCAGCTGGGGCCGATCTCGGAAGGTGGAGATTGGATCACCACAGTTCCGCGGGTCGGTTATCGTTTCGTCGGACTTCCGGCAACAGAGCCGATGGAAAGCATCGCTGAGCCGAAGGCGTTGTCGGCTGAGCATCGGCCATGGATCGCGGTTCTGCCGTTCACCAATTTGAGTGGTGAAAGGGAACAGGAATATCTCGCCGACGGTATTACCGAAGATATCATTACCGCCCTGACGCGGTTTCGTTGGCTGTTCGTCATCGCCCGAAATTCAAGCTTTGCCTACAAGGACAGATCGCTTGATGCGAAGCAGATCGCGCAAGAGCTTGGCGTGGAATATTTGATCGAAGGAAGCGTGCGCAAGTCCGGCCAGAGAATGCGGATTTCTGCACAGCTCGTCGAGGCCAGATCGCGAAAGCACATCTGGGCCGAACGCTATGACCTCGAATTGACCGACGTATTCGCTGTTCAGGATGAAATTGCGGAGCGTGTCGCAGGCGCGATCGAACCGGAGCTACTCAAGACAGAAGGCGCACAGGCAGCGGCACGGCACACCGGTAACATGACAGCCTGGGACATCGTGCGGCGGGGAACATGGCATTTTCATCAAGTCACCCGTGAGAACCATCACAAGGCTCGGGAACTATTTCGACAAGCCGCCAAGCTCGATCGCGAGCTTCCGGAGGGGCATCTGTGGCTCGGCCGGGTCAACGCCGGCCTGGTCGCTTATGGCTGGACGGACAATCGTGTTGCAGACCTGCGGGAGGGCACGGAAGCGGCCTTGAAGGCGGTTCAACTGGACGAACGAAATCCTTACGCACACTATTCACTCGCGATCATCAGCGCGTATGCGGACCAGCTCGAGCAGTCGATCAGCGCCGCCAGAAAAGCGATTGAAATCAGCCCCAGCTTTGCATTGGGCCATCTGATCCTGGGAATGGCGCTGTTGTTTAACGGAAGTGCACCTGAAGCAATTTCGCCGCTTGAATATGGACTGCGGCTGAGCCGGCACGACCCACAAGGCTTCGCCTGGTTCAACATGCTCGCGCTGGCACGACTCTTCTCCGGACGCCCTGAAGCGGCTCTTGAGGCGGCCGCATGCGCGCTGCAAGTACGACCGAACTGGCCGACAAGTCTGGAAGTTCTCGTCTGTTGCTGTGGCGCGCTTGAAAAATGGGACGAAGCACGCCGCTGGGCGCAACAGATAGCTGGTTTCACAAGCCCTTCGGACGACATACTGGCACCGCTTAAGGCCCACAACCCGGCATGGACAGAGCAGTTGGCCAGCAGCCTTCGTAGGGCGCAGGCTTAGTACGCCGACTTGCATCGCTGACGTCGCGTTTTGGCCCGAAGCAGCGGTTCGGAGATGTGTGCTACTCTGCCGCTGTGAGGGGATAAGCAGACATCGGGCGAACCGACCAAAATGACGCGAGTGACCACAGCCAAGACCCAAACCGGACATTGCGGGCGAGAGAAAATGAGCGCATGTTTTGACCGGTGAGTCCACGATGCAATGGCCGGTCCGAAACAAGTCACCATTGAGCAGCATCACGCGCTCTAGCGTGAGAGAGTTGACGTAGATCAAGAGCCGCGACCGTCATTCGGCCTGCAATCGAGCTTCCAAAAGGAGAACTACCATGAGTGATCTTGTCGTGATCGCATTTCCTACGGAAGCAAAGGCGGAAGAAGTTCGCCAGAAACTGCTGGCGATGCAGAAAGAGTACCTGATTGAGCTTGGCGATGCGGTGGTCGCGGTGAAGGATGTTCAAGGTCACATCAAGCTTAACCAGCTAATCAACACCGCGGCTGCGGGTGCAGTTTCAGGCACGTTTTGGGGAGCGCTTATCGGCCTGATCTTTCTGATGCCAATGGTGGGCGCTGCCCTCGGTGCGGCATCCGGTACCCTTGGCGGATATCTGACCGATGTCGGAATCGACGACAAATGGATGAAAGAAACTGCTGCTGCTATTCAACCTGGAACCGCTGCCCTCTTTGTGTTGGTGCGTAAGGTGACCGCCGACAAAGTGCTTGAAGGTCTCAAGGGCGAAGGCGGTACGGAGTTAAAGACATCGCTCGACCACACTAAGGAAGCGGCGCTTCGAGCGGCATTGGCTGGTGTCCAGGCAGCCGTTCCTCCCCAGCCGTCAATTTGAAGGCCGTGCGGGTCTGCTGCTCTCGGCAGGTCATAATCTAAACCGGCGGGATTTCATCGCGGCTACTGCGGCACTGCTCGTTGCGCCAAGGCGCCCGTTGACGTGGCGCTGCCGATGCGCGTTCGGGGGCAAGGACCGGCCGGGCAGCATTCAGCAAGCAAGGCGATTCGCTATTTGCGCAGCCTGTTCACGGCTGGCGCACTGGTCATGATCCGCTATGCCAAGATCCATGGCACCGGGCATCGGCCATGGCTAGCGGGATTGCTGGCGCGGCGACCGACCAAGGTCGCCGCTATCGCGCCGGCGACGACAGCGCTTAACCAGACCGCCGTCAGGGCGCTAAAATTTTTCGTCACCCTCTTGAAACTTTTTTGCTTGTTGCAGATTTTTTGGTCGCCGCAGTCATGGCGGCCGGGGTGCCTTCGGGGCCCCGAATCAAGGCGGGCGCCGGAAGGTGTCCGGTGCCAGCTCGTATCCAACTTTGCTCTTTGGAGGATTTGGCTATGAGGTATGATTGGACCCCCCTGTGGAGGTCGACCATTGGCTTCGACCACCTGTTTGACATTCTCGACGAGGTCCAGCGGACCGCCGAAGAGACCTATCCCCCCTATAACATCGAGCGGCTCGATGAGAACCGCTTCCAAATCTCGGTGGCGCTCGCCGGATTCTCACCGGACGAGGTAGCCCTTACGGTGGAGCAGAATGTCCTGACGTTGGAAGGCCAGAAGGCCGAGAAGGACGAGAAGACCTTCCTGCATCGCGGAATGTCGACACGCTCGTTCAAGCGCCAGTTCACCCTGGCTGACCACGTCGAGGTCAAGGGCGCTCACTTCGAGAATGGTCTGTTGGTCATCGAGCTCCAACGCGAGATTCCCGAGGCCATGAAGCCGCGGCGCATCGCCATCGCGGGCGCAAGTGGCGGGCAGGTCAAGCAGATCGAGGGCAAGGCCGCCTGACCAACCCGCGGCTTGGTTCCGATCGCCGCCGCGCGGGTGCGCCCGCGCGGCCACCTTAATGCGTCTTATGATGGGAGGTTTAGCCATGCGGACGACGCCCGCACACGATAACGTCTTCGATTTAAATGCTCTTCTTCACCCCGGCACGGTGTTCTCGCATCCGCGCGACGTCGTCGCTGACCCGAATTTGAGTCTGGCCGAGAAGCGGGCCATCCTCGCGTCATGGGCTGCAGACGCCTCGGCGATAGCGTCCTGTCCAGCGTTACGCTCGCCGGACCGACTAAATGCGCCCGTTCATATCGACGAAATTCTGGAAGCGCTACGCGCGCTAGACGGGAACGGTCCGCGCAACCCGCCGGGCGGCAAGCCCATGCGTCTGCGCTCGGCCGAGCGTCGCGCGGCGGCGTGAGCGAGGGTCTGCAAATGATTCCATGATTGACGTCACACAGTTGATTCCAGGTCGCTTCTATTGGGTCCTTGTGCGCTCAAGCACGAAACATCCCGAGCGGCAGCCGGCACGCTTCACCGGCGCTACTTGCGAAGGCGACGGCGCGAAGTGGGACTTCATCGGCTTCAATAGCGACGTCGGTCATCATTTCGTCGAGGTCGTCGACATCGGCTCAGAACTACTGTCCTAAACGCTCTTAAGGAGGCGCACCGCAAGGCTCGCTGTTGCGTGTTATTGGAAAGCGCCTGCCGCCTCTTCCAAATTGCTCGCTCGTTGGTGGTGAGAACACGAGGACCGCGCTAAATGCCTAGGAAGCCTAGCGACAGCGCAGCTATCGATCTACTGCGCGAAGTCCCTGTGTCTGTACAACCGCTGCGGCCATGTCCTTTCTGCGGCGGCTCGGAGGTTTGGATCAACAGCGACATCGATCCGAAATTCGTAGTATGCAAGCAATGTTTAGCTTTCGGCCCCAATGCGCCGACCGTTAAGCAGGCGGCCGAGCGCTGGAACAAACGGACCACGCCCCTAAAACGAACACGGCTGCAGCGACCCTCTGGCTAACTAGCTCTCGATCAGACGCCGAACGACTTGGCTTGGAGCATGGCGGTCGCCGCTGCGGCGCCGCTGTGCCGAAGGGATCTCAGCCATCGCCTGCTTGCCACGCGTAATTCCGCAATACATGCTTTCACCGCGCCGCTCGATCTCGCATACGGGATTTCTTTGCAGCTTTTGAAATGGCGCAAACGAGCCGCAGCAACGTCCGTTCGTGGCCCATCAGCGAAGTGACGCTCCGTCTGGTGGAGGTCCGCTCAGTGGGGCATAGCGGACTAGATTTGCTCACACTGAGTTCTTCGCATTTTGATTCCAACCGGACTCAGCCTGGAACTCCGCTGGCTGGTGCTCTATGGCGCAGAGTCGAGCTTCTGGCAATTCGCCGTTGTGCTAGAGTTCTTCCGTCAACGCTGAGGGATGGATCGTGTCCGAGCAGCACGTCGACCGCAGACTTGCCGCGATCCTGGCCGCGGATGTGGCTGGCTATAGTCGGCTGACAGGTGCTGACGAAGAAGGGACCGTCACTAGGCTCCGGATGCTGCGAAAAGACGTCGTCGATCCGGCCGTCTCGACGCATCATGGTCACATGGTCAAAACGACCGGAGATGGAATGCTGGTAGAGTTCGCCTCCGTTGTCGATGCCGTCCGGTGCGCGGTTGAGTTGCAGCGCCAGATGATCGATCGAAATGTGGGTATGGCTCCCGACAAGAAGATAAGTTTCCGTGTTGGCATCAATCTCGGTGATGTCGTGGTCGAATCCGACGGCGACCTGATGGGCGATGGAGTCAACGTGGCCGCGCGCCTAGAGAACATTGCGCCTCCGGGTAGCATATGTCTGTCCCGCGCGGCCTACGACCAGGTCAAGGGCAAGATTGCCGTTGCGATGCACGATTGGGGCAAACGACGCTTAAAAAACATCGCCGAGCCAGTGCAGGTGTTTATAGTCGATCCGGCCAGCCCACAGCTACCCTCGCTCGCACGGTCAAGCGACCGATCAATGACGGTGGCCGCAGCCGCAGTCCTCGCTTTCGCGGTCATCGGCGGCGCTACCTTGTACCTGCTAGGTCTCCCAAGCGTCACATCATTGTTCGTCCAGTCCTCAAAAACCGTTCCGTCACCTAGGGCAGCACCGCGCTTATCCATTGTCGTGCTCCCCTTCACCAACCTAAGTGGCGATCCGGGACAGGATTATTTCGCTGATGCGGTCACCGACAGCCTGACAACAGATCTATCGAGAATTCAGGGCAGCTTCGTTATCGCGCGCAACACGGCGTTCACCTACAAGGGTAAGTCGATAGATGCCCGCCAGATCGGGCGTGAACTCGGTGTCCGCTTCGTGCTCGAAGGTAGCGTGCAGCGCGCCGGCGATCAGGTTCGAGTCAACGCGCAGCTGATCGATACTCAAACCGGCGGCCATGTCTGGTCTGACCGCTTCGATCGTCCGCGTAGCAACTATCTGGAATTGCAGGATGACATAACCGGCCGGATCGCCCGCACGCTCGGATTGGAATTGGTTCTTATCGCGGCCCGCAGCATCGAACTGGAGCACCAGACCAATCCCACCGCGTCGGACCTCGCCTTGCAGGGATGGGCTGCGGTGTACAAGCCGACCACGCCCGAGACGCGTGAGGAAGCTCGGCGCCTGTTTGAGCATGCGCTTGAAGTTGATCCGCATACATTAAGGGCAATGACAGGACTTTCCCTGACACTCGCCAATCTGGTTATCAATGGACAATCGCCCGACCCGGCAGGAGATTTACGTCGTGCCGACGAGCTTTCGCAGCAGGCAGTCAGGCTCGATCCGAATAATGCGGCCGCCCATGCCCTGCGCGCCCGTGTCCTGCAGGCACAGCGGCGGCAGAAGGAGGCCGCCGAACAGTACAGGATCTCACTGCAAATCAACGGCAACATACCGACAACGACGCTTTTTCTTGGCGAGACGTTCGTCTTCACCGGGAAATCTCTTGACGCGATCTCTCTGTTCGAACGTGCCATTGAACTCAGTCCACGCGACCCGGGCCTTGGCACGTGGCAGTTTGAAATGGGGCGGGCAATGATCCTGCTCAGGCGCGATGACGAGGCGCTAGCCTGGCTCAGCAGATCAGTGGTGACGAATCCGAGACTGGCATATGGCCAGCTCTACTACGCCGCGATCATGGCTATCAAAAACGATCTATCCGCTGCCCGCGCGGCACTTGCGGCGGCGGGTCGCCTGAATCCGAACTACACCAGTCTCGCAAAATTCCGGGCCACCGATCTGTCGGATGATCCTGCCTACGTTGAGCAGCGCGCTTACGTGGAAGAGGCGTTGCGCAAAGCGGGACTGCCGGAGCAGTGACTTCCGCATATGGCCCGACTCAGACCTTCCGCGATGTCCGCTTTTTGTGCCGCTATCAGGCGCACAGCGGATCTCATACGCGTCCTGACAGCCGCGCGGGTTTGTGCTCACACGCCCTATCGCTTAGTCGAAAACACCACTGGTCATCGAATTCGCTAGTCGGGAGCATGCCTGCAGCGGCTGTTAATTCTCCGATCGACATCGTGTTCGAGGCGGCACGGTCGGCAGAGGACGAGTGTGATTTAATGGTGGCTGCGGTGGTGGCGGCAGCAATGAGAGCAACACCTATAAATCCGGTGAACTAACCTCACACCTCCAACTCGACTGCAAGAACGTCGCTGCCGTTTTCAGTCAGACCATCGATGAGCGGCAATTGTTCAAGTTACTAGGCGACGCAGCTCAGCCAACTTTGCCGCTCAATACCAATTCCTGTCGCTGTACAAGGTTCTTGAACACGAGTTTCGCGAGGGCAAGAAATGGCCTCGATTGCAGTCGTTCATCGCGCCGTGGAATGAAGAGTTCCGTTCGCTTGGCATCGGCAGGCAAAATTTGGAGAACTTCCTCCACGGACTTCGCGACAAATGTGCACACATCAAGATTGGCAAAGACGAACTGGGGATTACGGGTCTGAGTACTCGTGACGCCGATCTGGTCAATCAGGTGATGCCGATCCTGAAGAAGATCGTCTTCGCACATCTAATGCAGAAGTTTCCCTCCTTGCGTTTCGAGCCTCCGCCGGCAGAGCATCGTGGTTGATGCGCGCGACGCACCAGCGAAAATCCACGATGTCCGCCCCGACCAAGCGCTCTCCCAAAGATCAGCCTGAACTTGATGACGACCTCAGTAATGCTGACACGCGGGAGCAAGCGGAGCCGCGGCGGGGAAAGGCCGAAGCGCGGAGATCAATAGTCACTCTTGAGCAACTTCCCTTGTTCGCCGACGAACGGTCGCCGAGCGACGCGGTTCTAGGCACGGCAGCTACACGCATTGGCGAGCAATCGTCCCCTTGTTGGAACGGCGTGGCTTCCCAAAAATCGACGGCTTGATGGGCGGCCGGTACACGCGCGCTTGCGCGCCTTCTTCGATCACGAATACGGCCTTCACGGCTCCCCGGTGCTGGCACCGCATCAGCCCGCTCAGTTGGGCGCTTTTCATGGAAGAAGACGAAGCACACGGTCCAAATCGGCGATCGCCGAAGAACGCTGACGTTCTCGCCGGCGCCCGCGCAACGCTTCCTAAACGTCCGTTCACATTCGTTAATTTCGCTAGGCCACCGGCACGGCCGCGGAACGTAGCAGCAAGCTTCTTTGTTCTTCTGTCCGGTAACAAGTGTAGCGTAGGAGTGTTCGAATGCGTAATAAAATTGCGTGGCTTGGGGCTGCGCTGAGCGTTGCGACCCTTGGGTCTGCTGCGATGGGAGCGAGCCTTCCGTTCAGTCAGCATGTTGAGCAAGAGATCGACCGGCATCAGGTAGGGTACGTCGATGTAAGGGTTGCGCCCGATGGAAACGGGGTCTTCAACTATAAGTGGTCGAACGGCCAACAGATCAGAGGCAATAACTTCTACACGTATCTCGCGTTGGTAACGAAGGATAACAAACCTGTCTGGACCGACAAACAGATGAAAGGCCTTGATGGCTCCTGGGGCGGACACGCGCGTGAAGGCGAAGTACAAACGAACTTTCACCTCTCTGAAGAGCAGTTGAAGGCTATTGATCACGTGGTCATGAAATCTGGCACCGTCAATTGTGGCCTCGAAATGATCGAGTTTCATTGCTGCGACAATGGCATCGAAGCGACTTTCTCGACCAAGAAGTGTCAGCAACCAGAGGCCCCGAAGGTGAGCCAAGAGCCGCGTCACGTTGTGCAGTAGCGCGCGGATCATTTTGGCGCCGATCAGCCGTGGTCGGCGCTTGCGAGCGAGACAGGAGGCGATGGTGAGCAAAGTTATTGCAACGGGAGCAGCACTACTCGTGACGATGCAGGCGTACGCTTACGCAGCTCAAAATCCCGTCGCGAAAGGGGCGGCACCGACTTCGTCGAAAGCTCCTCCGCAAAGGACGCAGGACATTCCGAAGCCGCCGCCGATTGGCCAGCCGCCGCCCAAAAATCAGGTAGTTCTGCCTCCGCCGGTTCAACCAGCGCCGCGTACTATCGAACAGCGCATACAAAATCCCCAGCTTAGAGATTTGCGCGAACCTCTGCCGCCGCCAAAGCAACAAGGGCTAACCCCGCTTGATCGGGTGGGGCCTGCTCCCGGCCCCGAACGGCCCGTACAACCCCCACCATCAAATCGCTCGCAGGAGCCGCCGCCCACCGGCATCGGGCCGACTTACAAAAGCACCTTCTAGTTTGGCGTGGGCTGGACGTGGGGTGTGTCGGGCCGCCGCGCTATCCCGCGGCGATCAATCGCTCATGGGCGGGGCCTCCGGCCGAACGGGCCGGCGACCCCTCGCCGCGAAGGCGTCGATACGCGAAACAAGGACGGCTCCGCGACTGCATGCAGCATCGGTGCCGCCGCCGCCAAGCGCAATGAGATACAATCGTTAGTGTTACTTGGATGGCTTATTGGCCGCGGGTCGTTTGGCTGCCGGCCTGCGCGAGGTGATCGCCTCCACCTTCTTCAGCGTCAGTGCAAACTCAGATCGGAGATACCGTTCGTGCTTAGGGTCTGTGGGCTCCGAGAGGAATGCAATCTTCACGAGAAAGCGGTTCAGTAGCGATGCTATCGCGAGGCTGTCCGAGTGTTGCGAGCGCAGGACGGTGAGTTGCCGGCGCATCTCGATAAGATCAAGTTTTCCGGGGACTGACCGCTGTTTCAAATTCAATGGCCTGCAATCAAACGAAGCCGCCGCGTCGAATATAATGGCGCGACGGCTTCGCCACGGGGGCCCGGACTAAGGGCAATGTCCGGTCCTGAGAAGGTAGCGCTCCGCAGCTTCAGCGCAATCAACCTCCGGAATTAAGCTTGATGTCGCCGTGGTGGGTTAATTCTGGAACCGGGAAGAGAGCATCCAACGTGATGACGTTCTGGGCCAACCGCCCAGGGCTCACGACGCACGGACCTGTGCTCGCTCCCGCTCTACTTCCTCAGCGTCCTTATCGTCTATGGTCATCAGCGAGTTTTTGGCATCACCATGAACTTTCAGCAGTTCGTCGAGCTTCGCATGAATGGCCTGCGTGTCGCGGTGCTCGGCGCGCTGGATGACGAGGGTCATTCCCCAGGTTGCGAGAGTGGCAAGCGAATGCCACTCTAGGCCATTGCCGAAGACGATCCAAAGCGCGGCATAGATGAGAAAGACGACGAACGCGGCTGGCCGTGAGGCAAGCACGCCGATATTGGTCAGCCAGCCTCGGAGTTTCTTCAGGGCCATGACAATCAATGTGGTGCTGCGTTGGTCGGTTCCACGAGCCACTACAACTCGCGATCCATTGCCGGATAGCGGTAGGAGATGCCGTGTCCCAAACGGACGCCGACCGGTTCAAGGCCAAGGCAGAAGAATGCCGCCGTATGGCTGAGCAGGCCACGACCGTGGATGACAGCGAAGGATGGCTACGGTTGGCCACCGAGTGGGACAAACTCGCGGAAACCGCAGCGCAGCGGCGGGGCATCTTCAATCGGTATGATAACCCGAAGCCGCCCTGACGGGGAGTGGAGGCGAAGCCAAACAGGATGCGACACACGATGCTTCGCATGGGCGACGAGCCAGAGGTAATCGAGGTTGCGCAGGCAGGTCACGCCCGGTGAACAACCGCGGTTGCCCGTCGCCCAATGATCGAGCTGAAGAACCGCCCGCTATCGGCGTGACGGTCTTAGTCTATTCGCCCTGATCAATGAACTCCACGCCGATCCGGTTACCCGATGACCAAATCAGGTGGCACTGCCGGCTCACGCGGCTGCGCTCGAACATCAAAGTAAATCGCGGCCTCATGTAACGGCTCTCGGGCAGTTCGATAGCGGCGCCATGATCCGAGATGTTCCGCACCCGACAACGAAGGCTTGATCCATCACCTGAAATGTATGCAGCCTCGTCGACTTCGGTTCGCTCCTGTCTGCGACAATCGGTGGTCATCACTTCACCAGCGTTTCACCGCGTCGCGCTCTCTTAGCTTTGCCGCGATTGATGAATTGAACGCCGACGAACTCTCCGTTGACCCAGGAGAGCTCGTTGTGTCGGTAGGCCAACCCGATCGGCGACAGTACGAGGAAAAATTCTTTCTGTCCGATACCTGTCACCGCACCATCAATCACCAGCTTGGCGCCCAATTCGGAAACATCGTGAATTTTGCAGGCGCGCTGCCATGTGCCGTCGATCGCCATCAACCGAGCTTCGATTGGCCGTTCGAAAACGACACGCCTATCGGATCGTTGTTCCGCCTCACTCATGAACCAACCTGGCCTTCGGGCAGCCGCTCAGAGTAAGGCAAAAGCGTTGACGGTCTGTGAACGAAGCAGATGGGCCGCCGGCTACGCGCGAAACAGAGCCGGGTCGATCTCGCCGCGTTCAAACGGCGCCACGGTGATGCCGTCCGGCCGGCGCGCCAGCAGCCGTTCAAGGTTCGCCTTCGCAAATGCAGCGGCAGGTCGCGCAAGTCGTCCCCGCCCATGGCGAGGACGTCGAAGGCATAGAGCTGGACTTCATGATCGTGCTTGCGCGAGTGCAGCGCGTTGAAATCGGAAATGCCATCGATGCCAAGGATCACCGCCTCGCCGTCGATAACGAAGTGCTTCTGGCGGTTCTTCAGCGCGGCGTCGGCGATCAACGGATAGCGTTTGGTCCAGTCGGTGCCGTTCCGGTATAGGAGGCGGACGCGATCGCTCTCCCGGATGACCAGCATCCGATGGCCGTCGTGCTTCACTTCATGAAGCCAGTCTGGACCCGAGGGGACCTGTTTGCCGGCCGTTGCTAGGCAGAGTTCGTAAGCCATACGCATGGACCAGAAATAGGCGCTTGCGGGCTAGTTTGCGAGGACAGGAACCCGCTTAGAGCTTCCGCTTTGCATCGGCGACGAACCCCTTCGGCATTTGCGGTACATCGTCGTCCGATTGCAGACTGGGCACGGTTCGCCGGGAGCACCACAGGGACAGGGCTAGCCTCGCAGAATAGCGCATCCCGCGCGCTTGGTCTGGCAAGTTGAGCGTGAAGCTGAGGAAGTGCCGTGGTTCAATCTGACGCCGACCGGTTCAAAGGCAGAGCTGAGGAATGTCGCCGTTTGGCGGAGAAGGCCATTAGCGAACAGGACAAGGAAGCATGGCTGCGCCTAGCGGCCGAGTGGGACAGGCTTGCCGAGAGCGCGTCGCACAGGCGTGGCATTTTCGACCGTTACGAGTGAAGGTCCGTCCGCGATGTCTATGGTTTCAAGAGGCGGACATAGGTACCGCTCTCGTGCAGTTCCAACCAGCCTCTCTCTACCGCATCCTTGATCCCTGCGCCAAACTCCTCGCCGGTAGCCTTCAGCGTGTAGAGGAACGGGGCGTTGATCTTCTCGATATGGCGACCGCCCTGGACGGGCTCGATGCTGGCGGCAATCTCGACCAGCTTGCGGGCAGCGGCTTCCGGATTGGCGAAGGGTCGTTCGATCGCGAGTTTCACCGGTACCTACGCCGCGACGTCGAATGTCGCAATCAGAGCACGCACGTGGTTCGCCAATTCACGATAGTGTTGGCTCGCTCGCAGATACAGGTCCCGATTGCTTTCAGTTGCTCTTTTGGCAAGCATTTCGCATTCGTCCGCAAGGCATTCGAAACGCTCTAGCTTGGCTTGAAAACCACTCATCAGAACCACCCAACGCTCTACAAAAGAAAGCGGGACATTATTCGCCGATTTAGGTTACGGCAACATCGTTATGACATGCTGCATTGCAATCCGGCGTTTCGGCACCGCCGACCATAGGGCAATCGGTGCCGATCGATGTGCGCCCTCAGCGCGCCGCGCGCGTTATCGGGCCGGCGTCTTGTCCGAGCACTCTAACGGTCGTCCACCGGCCCGGGCACAAGCCCGATACCGCCATGGCTCGACGAAGCTGCCGGCCCACATGCCGGCACTGGCACCCTCCGCCCGCTGTTGTGCCGCCGTGTATTGACCGGTGGAGTATTTCGGCCAATCGAGCGCATGCCCGTTCGAGACCATCCAATGCGCGATATCCGGGCCCGGGTCTCCGAGCTTGCAAACGGCGACAGGGCGACCGTATCGGTCCCGGTCTTTCGGAGCGCACATAACCGGGCGCGGGATCGCGTAGAGCAGGCCGGCCAAGGCCGTCGCGGCCTTTTGGCCGCATCGATAAAGTTCGCTATCGTCGCCGCGGCAGAGCTGATTGCTCTCGGGCGCGTCGATCCCCCACAGTCGGATACGCGTGCCGTGGATTTCGATCGTGTCGCCGTCGATCACACTGGCGCGGCCGGCGATGTTTTGCGCAACGGCGGGAGTAGCGGGAAACAGCATCGCTAACGTGCTCAAGAGCGCCAACGGCCGGATCATTGCACAGTCGCCGCGATGTCTTCTTTTGAGCTACCTCGCGCAACAATTTCCAACGCTTCGTCTGCGCGCAGCCACACGTCGCGCTCCTCGTCAGTCGTCAGGATAACGGGCATCGCCTTGGGGTGGATCGGCTCGACCACAGCGTTCGGCGCTGTGGTCAGAAACCCGTAGACCTGAGGCGGTCCTGGGATCGGTTTTGATTTGGTCCCCCGGTCGCCGTTGAACGTTGTCCAGATGCCGGCGAAGGCGAATAGCGGCCGGCTTTCGCTGAGCGCGAACCAAACGACATCTTTCTTCTTCGTGTCAGGGTTTAGCGCCGGCGCATATTCGGCGAAGCTGTTGGCCGGGACTAAGCAGCGGTCTTCAGGCTTCAGCCATCCGCGCCAATGCGGCGATGATGTGTTTCGGATGTTCGTTACCGGCGGCCCGCCGGTGCGCGGCGGCGGGGGCATGCCCCAGCGCATCGTCACCATCTCGGTACCCGCGTCAGTGTTGCGGATGACCGGCGCGGGATAGTCTGGAAACACTCCCTGCATCGGCGCGAGGTTGCCGACGTAGCGGTTGACGACGCGGAAGAGACGGATTGTAGAGGTTGCACATTACGCGCGGAGACTACCGGGAGTAGCCGCAAACGCCAAGACCGAGGCCGCCTTGCAGCATGGTCTTACTTCTTGAGAATGCCGATATCGGTGTTGCCCAAGTTCTTCATGGCGCGTTCAGCGGCGGGCGTATCCACCGCGTTATCATGCGAGGTTGGAGCCTGAGTAACTGAGGAAGCATCCACGTCGCCGCCAGTCGCTGCATGGCTGAGCGCGTTGCCCATGTTGGGTCCGGAGGAGCCCGCAGTGCCGCTTACGGTATGTCCGGTCGAAAGGGTGCCGCCCGCATAACCTGCGGAGCCAGTGGCCGCAGTTCCACTCGGCGCGGAGCCGCCACTGCTCGATCCACCCGCACTCTGGGCGAAGGCGAGGGAAGCGCCGCCAAGGAGTAAGATCAAGATAACGGCGATGTGGTTCACAGAGCGGTCCTCTACAGAACAACCGCTCAATGAGTTGCACGGCCGATAGTTCCATAGGAGCCTACCGCTGCCGCGGCCACCGCGTCGATGGCAAATTAACATTTATCAAGAGGACTGGATCGCCGCGGCCGGGAGGTTAGACGAACGCCTTTCGTCGGAAACAACCAATCTTTGGCGCCGCATCCGCCAGCTGGAAGATGTAGCTATTGGTGCCACAGAATAGGTTTGGACGTCACTTGTGCCACGGCCTAGCGATAGTGACCACGCTGCCGCCGCCGTTTCCCGTGAACGCTTGGCACTCGACCGCCGCGTCGTGAAGCTCGACGCTGGCTTGCTCGCCCGTTTCCTTGAACGCGGCTCGATGGCATCGATGCGCCGCCGTTTCCAACTTCTTCAGGTCGGCGCCTGTGACCGCGCTTCCTGCCTGCGCAACGAGTGCGAACCATTCGTTCGGCGGAAAGCCGCTCGCATCCCAGTTCAAGGAGACGTAGGTCACGAACTTGGGATCACAGATTAGGACCATGTCCGGCCCTTTAAAGAAGACGCTGCCGCCAGATGGCGAGAAGTGATCAAAATGCGTATTCGTCCGTTCGATAAGTCGTGCTGTTATTTCCTTGCATTCCGGCGTCTCGGCCGACCGCTCGCCGGCGGTCGCCGTTTGAAGCGAGGCCAGAAAGAGCACAACTAGCGCTTGGTACGCGAAGCACCAAAGACAGGCGCTCCTCTCCTTGAAGTATCGCTTCATCGTTCGCCTTCGCCCCTCGGGCAACTACCGTTGAAGCAGCCATTGCGTACCGAACACCACAACCACCAGCACCCAAAGCAGCCCGAGTAGATACAGGTTTGCCCTGCCGCCTACGCCGAACCACCCAGTTTTCTTGATGCCGTAATTGGCCGCGAGCTTTGTGATAACGATGCCGAGCGTGCAATACGCAACCAAACTCGCCAGCCCATCCAAGTCCTTGTTGAGATGATACGGCGCCTTCAGGCCGAGGACATAAACGACGTAGATCGCGAAGGATACTGCCACCGCCACTGCGGCAATCCCTAAGGCCTGCCAGAACGTAAGGCTGCGTTCCAAATATTTTACCAGTCCAGCATAGATGAGGGTCGCAAGGACGTAGCCGGGGAGCAGTGCTACGACCAACGAGATAATCAATCCACTATCCATGCTCTTCCCCCAGAAATTGCGCCGCGACGAATGGCTAATATCGACCTATCCTATCGGCCCTCTCGCCACTTGTCTTGAGGGTTGTGGTTCGGGCAAGATGCCCGCTGGGATTTGGGGGGGAGATCGATGGAGGAGTTCTACGGGCTATTTATGCTGCCTGGACCGGCAATACTCTGCTGGCAGGCCTATCACTGGCTCCGCGAGGGGCTATGGCTGCCACTGCCGATTTCCAAGCTCTTTACCTACAACGACTGGCCTATCCCGCACGTAAACTGGGTCGGCGCTCAGAAGATCATCGACTGGCTGCTCGACACCCCATCCAGTCTGGTCGCCTTCATCCTTGGCCTACTGGTCGTCGTCGTTCTTGTCATTGTCGAGGAGCTGATACACAAGGCGCGGAGCGAGGGCGAGACGGGAAGTTTCTCATGATTAATCGCCTTGCTAACGTGCTCTATTGGATCGCCTGCATTCTTGCCGCACTCACGGCCAGCATCGCACTCTTAATCTACTTCGGCGAAGGCTACGGCCGCAAAGACGGCCCGTTGGTCACGGGCATAATTTTGGTTGTCGCCCTCATCATTTGGGCAGTCGGCGCAGCGATCCGCTACATCCTATCGGGCAAGAAGCCGGCGGCGCCCGCCGCGCTTGGCGGCGGCCCGTCGTGGGATGTCACCTACGCTCAGCGCATCTATGACGCCTTGCCACTCGCAAACCACGTCGGCGAAATAACGGCCGAGATGCTGCGCATCCCCTTGGCTGCCTTGCCGCGGTTCAATGAGAAATCGCTATTTTTGCGGGAGACACTTTGCTTTGTTGCGCTTGCGAGCGTGGCCAACCCCGATACAAACCTGCGACCTGTTCTCTCCGCATACACGCGTTTGTTCGTGCGAAAGGTTGAGCAGCGTGGCCAGCTCGTAGATGCCGACACGCTGGCCGACTACTCATTCAAGGACACTGATCATCTCTTCCAGCAACCGTTAGACTGGGCGCAGGGGTGGTTGGCCGAGTTTCGAAGCGATCCGGACGACACCTTTATGGCAGGAATGTTCGCGGATCACTGCCTCAAGCTATTCTCGGCTTATAAGGCCGCCATCGCGAATACGTATAAGTAGCAAAGCCGCATCCACGTTAGCGCTGGGTTCGCTTCGAAATCGGCGATCGTTGGGTCGACTAAACAGCTGCGCGGACGGCTTATCGGCCCGGGTTTTGGGAAGGATTGCTTTTGAGGTATGAAGGAGGACGCGTTTTGGAAATGCTATTGCTGATCGCTGCGGCTACGCTCTGTGAACCCGGCGACCATAGCCGACGAGAATGCGCCCTGTGGCAAAGTCCACGATGCGTCTCAGACGATGGATAAGCTGTCAGCATCACTGACGTGTCGCAGCAAAAAAAACTTTTTTGGCGCTATCGATCCCGAGGAGGAAATTCTTAGTAAGAAGTCCGTTTATCTTCTCGGCCGCTCGGACCTAGAGCACCATTATGATCAAAACGCCAATCGCTACTGCTGCTGCGGCCGCAGTAGAACTTTGGTTTTGCGCAACAAGAACGTTGGAAATTGGAGGTGCCCCCAATGACAACAGAGATGCGGAAGACCGGTATCGACGTCGTTGGCGACATGGTGGCCTGGGGTGCCCACTTTTGCCTCTTTTATGAGACGAGAGAGGATCTCCTCGACACATTGATCGAATTCTTCAAGTCGGGTTTGGGAAGGGAGGAGTACTGCCTGTGGGTTGTTGCCGCGCCTTTTACGATCGAAGAAGCCACAGCTGCTTTGAAAGCCGCGGTGCCTGACCTGGGTCGCCACCTGGCGGACTCCAGGATGGAAATTGGGTCGGCAAGCGATTGGTTTCTCCAGGGCGGGACGTTTGATGGCAAGAGAGTGACAGACGCTTTGTATGAGAAGTTCGCTCGCGTATCGGCCAAAGGGTACGCCGGCATGAGAGCGACCGCGGATACCACCTGGCTATCAAAGAAGGACTTCTGGAGACACTTTTGCGACTATGAAGATGGTCTCAACGAGGTTATCGGCAATCAGAGCCTTGCCCTGCTGTGCACGTACCCGCTTGCGACGTGCGGAGCTCATGAAATCCTGGATGTGGTGCGTACACACCAGTTTGTCCTCGCAAGGCGACACGGGAATTGGGACATTGTGGAAACCGCCGCGCTCAAGCGAGCCAAGGCCGAAATCAAGGGGCTCAATGAGGAACTCGAACAACGTGTCGTAGAACGGACCAACCAGCTGATGTTAGCGTCGGAAGCGTTGCGTAAGGCACAGACGCAGCTCGCGCACGTCAATCGCGTCGCAACGATGGGAGAGCTGTCGGCCTCGATTGCCCATGAAGTCATGCAGCCAATCGCGGCGACAGTTACCAATGCCGGAGCTGCCTTGCGCTGGCTAAATGCCCAGCCGCCAAATCTGGAGCGGGCCCGGGAGGCGCTCGGCAACACCGTCAAGGCAGGCAACCGAGCCACCGACGTCATAGGCCGGATCCGTGCCCTAATCAAGAAGGCGCCCCCACTGAAGGATACCTTGGAGATCAACGGAGCAATCCTTGAGGTCATTGCCTTGACCCGCGGCGAAATTTTAAAGAACGGCGTCTCGGTGCAGACACAACTCGCGGAGGGCTTGCCGCTCATTCAAGGAGATCGAGTCCAACTGCAACAAGTGATCCTCAACTTGATCATCAACGCCGTCGAAGCGATGAGCGCGGTCAGTGAAGGGGCGCGAGAGTTGCTAATCAGCACCGGAAAAGATGCGTCGGGCGGGGTGCTCGTCGCCGTGCGGGATTCGGGCCCGGGACTGAAGCCGGAGAGTTTTGACCGCCTGTTCGACGCATTCTACACCACCAAGCCCGGTGGCATGGGCATGGGATTATCGATCTGCCGATCGATCGTCGAAGCTCATGGGGGACGAATATGGGCCTCTCGTCCGGCCGGCCCGGGTACAGCCCTTCAATTTACCCTGCCAATGGGATGAGACTGTAAACGCAAAATTGCACTCGTCTTCGCAGCCCCGACGTCGTGAACGGTAGTCCCCGCCGTTCCGGAAGGAATTGTTGCCTGAAGTCCGTAACGGGTCATTTTCGATGGTTTCAGCGGAGATTGTCGGCTGGCTGATGTCCGCTTCTACCCCGTAAGCGTCCAACCGGGGCCTGCCTGGAAGCGTTGCGTCTGGCGAGACTCCTATGATTCAAGCTTCCAAACTGGAGGCTCGAACCATGCGCTACGAACTCGCCGATTATGAATGGATTGCAATCAAGCCCATGCTGCCGAACAAGCCGCGTGGCGTTCCTCGGGCTAACGACTGTCGTGTCCTCAATGGCATCTTCTGGGTCTTGCGCTCTGGAGCACCTTCGCGTGATCTGCCCGAGATGTTTGGTCCGTACACCACATGCTACAACCGCTTCCTAGTCGCTCCGGGCAAGTAGCGGGCGCTATGCCGTCCAGCGACGCGAAGCTGAGGCTCCTTTAGATCAAGGCTAGTCCGGTGGCCAATCGTGGCAGGTGTCCCCGATCGAGTCTAACACCTCAGTAATTGCGGCTGCGGCTGCGGCTGCGGCGGCGGCCGGCGAGGCGCCCGGCGGCGGCGCCTCACGGGCGATCTGGAATGCGCGGTCTCGGGCGTGAGGGGTCGGCCCGGTCCTGCATCCAAGCGTGCTCCTCGCACCGGCGTCGCTCAGCGCCAAAATGGCCCAGCTACGCAGGGTCCGTATTGCCGGCCATCTCTCCTTCGTCATCAGCATAGAGATCACTCCTGCCGGTACGAATCCTTCCGCCCGCCTGCTCGTTCCGGGCGGTTAGCACGGGTCACGACGACGTAGTCGAGGAATTTATCGAACGCATTCCAGAAAGGAATTGGCGGTTTGCCGTGGCTCGTCACAGCATTGACGGGAGTTGCCGAAGTCAATGACCCATCAGCAACTCGAGTCCGCGAAAGGTCAATCGAACGGTGGAAAGGTTCTCCACGCTGATTTTCGACGTCAATGAGACTTTGATCGACCCCGTATCGATTGCGCCAAAGGAAAGGTCGAGACGATTGTCGCAGACTTCTATGAGTGGGTCTTCAATGCAGAACAAAACGGAGTACGGCGAATGCCGACCTACAGGAAAAACCCCGAAGCGGTCTCGAAGTTGACTCCCGAGCAGTACCGCGTCACGCAGACTGACGGGACCGAGCGCCCCTTCGCCAACGAATACTGGGACAACAAGGAGCCCGGTCTCTACGTCGACGTGGTTTCCGGCGAGCCGCTCTTTGCATCCTTCGACAAGTTCGACAGCGGGACGGGATGGCCGAGTTTCACGCGGCCTCTCGAGGCCGCAAATGTCGTCGAGAACGTTGACAGCTCGCACGGCATGACACGGACCGAGGTTCGCTCCAAGCACGGCGACAGCCATCTTGGCCACGTCTTCCCGGATGGGCCGCGCGACAAGGGCGGGTTGAGGTACTGCATGAATTCGGCCTCCTTGAGGTTCATCCACCGCGACCAATTGGAGAGCGAAGGATACGGCAAATACTCAAAGCTGTTCTCAAAGCAGTAGGTCTGACGATGGCAGCGACTACGGAACGCGCGATCCTGGCAGGAGGTTGCTTCTGGGGAATGCAGCAGCTGGTGCGGCGCCTACCCGGCGTCGTCTCGACGCGGGTCGGCTACTCGGGCGGCGACGTCAAGAACGCCACATATCGCAACCATGGCACGCACGCGGAAGCGATCGAGATCACGTTCGACTCGAGTCAGACGAGCTTCCGCGACCTGCTCGAGTTTTTCTTCCAGATCCACGATCCGACGACGCTCAACCGGCAGGGAAACGACCGAGGCACAAGCTACAGGTCGGCGATTTTTTACACGAGCGAGGAGCAGCGCCGCATCGCCGAGGACACCATCGCCGACATCGAGGCGTCAGGGCTATGGCCGGGCAAGGTTGTGACCGAGCTTACACCCGCCGGCGATTTCTGGGAGGCCGAGCCCGAGCACCAGGATTACCTGGAACGGCATCCGAACGGCTACACCTGCCATTTCGTCCGGCCCCAATGGAAGTTGCCGGTCAGAACTCGGACCTAACGAGATTAACTATATGACCCGTCCGCGATCGTCGAAGCTCTTCCTTATACCTCTCTTGCTGCTTCTGTTCGGGACTCTCGGAATAGAAGCACGCGCTTCTGAGCTTGTAGGTCATGTCTACGTGCAGACCAATGAAACCCAGAACCGCATCATGCACTTCGGTCGCAACGGCGATGGGCAACTCAAACTACTCGAGAGTATCCCTACCGGGGGCGCTGGGTCTGGCGTCTTCAAGCCGATCAGCGGCCAAAAGAGTGCGCCCAACGCATTCGAGGGCGCTGGCAGCGTGATCCTGGCCGAATCCAACACTTTGCTGTTCACGACGAACGGCGGCGACAACAGCGTGACGAGCTTCCGGGTGAGTCCAGACGGCAAGCTGACACTGATCGATCGACAACCGACTGGCGAGCCCGTAATAGGGCGCAGCGGAACGGCGAAGTCGCTCGCCTACCGCTCCCAAAGTCGAACTCTATACGTGCTCCATGCCTTCGGCCCCAACCACCTCCGGTCATACACGGTTGCCGAGGACGGCAAGCTGAAGCTGCGCCCGGAGCGGGCTTCGGTAAATACCGCGACAAAGTCCGATCGGGTGGCGACACAAGCTGTCCTGTCGCCCGATGGCCGGTTCCTGCTGGTCGATATTCTTTTCGACGCTCGTCCAGCCGTCAATCCGGACGGGTCGCCAAATCTGGTCGTGGCGAACGCCCCCGATCCAGACGGGCTCGTGATATTCCCGGTGCGCGACGACGGCGCGCTCGGCGAGGCCTCCTTCGCCAATGCCGGCGGCGCGGGACCATTCTATATCGCCTTCCTCAACCGGAGCCGCGATACTTTCCTGAACGGTTTCGCGGTAGGAGACGGCGTACTAGTGAGCCGCATTAATGGCGACGGTCGCGTGACCGACGGTCCGTTGGCCCCGATCGATACCGCGCTCGGGAAGCCATCTGAGCTCTGCTGGCTGCAGGTGACATCTGACAACTCGCTGGTGCTCGCGACCAACTTCGGATACGGAACGGTCTCGACCTACCGGCTTGTAGACGGCCGATTGAGCCTTCTCCAGGACCCGGCCAACAAAGCGATACCGGGCGACGGTACCTTCCGCGCTGTGAACGGGCTCGTCAGCAGCGGACCCAGCGACAGCTGGTTGACTCCCGACGACCAGTACTTCTACCAGATCTTTGGAAATGCCCAGGTGCTTGTCAGCTACCGCCTCGACAAGACGAGCGGCAGACTGACGGAGATTGGTCGAAACCCGATTCCCTACAACAGCACCCAGGGCCTCGCGGGATTCTAGACATCTACCGACGGAGCGCGGTCGACCAGGCAAGATCCAGCTAATCCACTGTGATGCGTCTGGCAGACGCGCTCTCAGCCCTTTGCAGCCTTGCCGCGCAAATCAGTCAATCGCAAGATACAGTGGCGCAGGTTTCCCTCTCGCACGGTTGGACGCTCGACGAGCTTAGCGATCTCCTCGTCGGTTTGGTCGCAAATGGAGTCAGTTGGCGTCTCAAAATGGCCAATTGCTTGCTGCTACCGCCGCAGTAGCGGGGTTTACGCAACAGGAAGATGCGGAAAAGAATCGACGTCGTTGGCGACATGGTAGCCTGGGGTGCCCACTTTTGTCTCTTCTACGAAACCAGAGAGGATCTCCTCGTTGGTCCGGAGAATTATTCCCTAGAGCTCGACAGGGCGATATGAACTCCTTCAAGCAAATCAGCCTCGGCAAACGGCTTTACCAGGCACCTGACAATTCCGGCGTCCCGAGCACGCGAGCGATCGTTCTCCGTCGGGTAAGCCGTTATGAGGACTGTCAGAATCTTTTTGCCGAGCTTTGACAGCTCGAAATATACGTCGAATCCACTCATTTCGGGCATCTGCACATCGGCAATCAGGCATGCCGTTTGGCCGACTCGCGATCAAGACAGGACAAAACTGGCATTCTCGCTCGCGCTGGAGCATGCCGAATGCACGTTCCTCAGCGGCGATTTGATGAAGGCGCTCGGCCCCGCGCGTGAGCAGCAATACCGCTCTGCCGGCTCCGGCGTGCTCGATGGAGCGGCCGGAAGCGGACCTTATAGACTTCGACGGCGGGGTATTGCGCCCTCGCTTCCAGCTCGGTCAGCCAACGGTGCCGATCTCCAGGCTGGAGAAGACCGCGGTCGGCACATTGGAGTAGTCGACGTGCCAAGGTCTCTTGTAGCAACCGACTGGGAAGCATCGACGTTACGACGGAACAGGACAGGAGACTGGTGGCCGATCAGGTGCTGCTCGCTTTTGCGCACGCCCCGAACACGTCTCGCTGGGGTTCGACCGCGCCCGGGTCAAGACTGCGGCAGACGAAGCTATCATTGTGGACGCGAGCTCGCGCACGAACATCCCGAACATCTACGCCGTGAGTGACGTGTCAATCCAGCTCAACCTAGCGACCGTCGCGATCCCATGCCGCGGCATAGTCGGTTCCGCCCTCGATGACTATCTCCGTCGGGCCACTTCCGCTTTTCCTTAGTCCGCTTCAGATCGTCGACCAGCATCGCCGTGGCGTGGCGCGCAAGCGCCTGGGTCGGGGCGTTGGTGTTGCCGCTGGTGATGTTGGGCATGATCGAGGCGTCGATTACCCGGAGGCCGTCGACCCCTCGGACCCTGAGCCTCGCGTCAACCACTGCTCGCGCATCCTGCCCCATCCGGCACGTGCCAACCGGGTGAAACATCGTCGTCACTG
>Ga0209489_102412_pt1 | contig 38150 bp, 12 predicted proteins | sample SiratrowhiteBW_FD_187527 | JGI IMG/M metagenome (GOLD analysis project Ga0209489, IMG submission 187527) | Root nodule microbial communities of legume samples collected from California, USA - Siratro white BW (SPAdes) (version 2) | ecosystem: Host-associated > Plants > Roots > Nodule | place...
GTTGTTACGTAATCCATTATATATATATATTTTATATAATAATTTAATTTATTATATATATATATTAATTTATTATATAATATAATAATAAATTATATTTAAAAATAAAATTAAAAATATTAAATATTTATAAAATTTATAATAAAAATATTAAATAATATTGATAATGAAATAATTAATAATAATAATAATATAAATATAAATTTATAAAGATAAATTTATAATTTTATATATTAAAAAAATATTAAAATATTTATTATATCATCACATTATTTACAAGCTTTCACAAACTTTTCATTCAAATCTTATCATCTTTCCCTTAATCCAAACAATCAAACTTTTCACACACTTCCTTCTTAAATCAACTCAAATTCACCTCCTAATCCAAACAAACCCTTAGCTGGTAACAAAATATAAAAGAAAAGAAAAGAAAAAAGACCAACTCAATACAATTCCTTCATCCTTCAACCGATACAAACTTCGCTGAAAAAAGGAAAAACTCCACTTGATCTTAAAGAATGAAACTTAAGACACTCTTTCTAACTTGTCAATGAGTGCAGATTATTTTGTTATTTGTGTTTTTGAAATTCTTGCCATGTTGATTCAAGAACCTATGCTTCTGATAGAACATATGACCGCTATATCCATAATAAGAGTAATTGAGGACTATATCATACTATAATTGATATTGGGATTAACACTATTAATATTGGTATTACTAGTTAATTATCATTCTTGTGAAATCACAAACGATAATATTTTGATTATAAGAGTTTGACTGTGTGAGAAGCACATGAAATTTAATACTCTTTAATTAAAAGATAAAATATCTCTGAAATATGAGATTGATGTGAAAGAGTAATTAATTCTAATATCATTTTAAGAAAATAAAATTTAATTAATTCAACCTCAAAATATATTATAAAATGAGGTATCCACCAATTTATATATTGTAATTTTACTTTATTTTTAATAAATGGATGTAAAATATTTATGATATAGATTAATTTATAATAATAAGATATTAATGAAATATATGTTATTCATTATATTTGCCATGTTTATCTTTTTTTTCATTATTGAACGATTAAAATAAAGTGTGAACTTCAAAATTCTACTTTATATTTTAACGCATTTTATGTTTTTATAAATTTATATGAAAAGTAATATTATTATTATTATTATTATTATTATTATTATTATTATTATTATTATAAAATTTTATATTTGCCTTCTATCTTTCATTGAATTTTTTTTATAGACTATCACAATGATAACAAATTTTATGCTCAATTATATTACAAAATCAAAATTAAAATTATATTTAACTTTTTCTAAAATTTATTTACACCTAAATATTTTTTATTTTGTTGTTTCTTTCAAACGAAATTAGAATTAATATAATTTTTGTAATTAATTATTTAAAATTACTTTTATCTATTATAACTCTGTATTTCTAAAATATTTTCTTTCCTCTTTTCTAAAAAATAATAAAAAATAACTAAAATTCAGTTTTGGAAGAGTCTAATTCCAATATCTTTTTTCACCATAAGCCTCACACTTAAGAATTTGAGCATTTTAAGGGAACTTCACAAATTTTACAAATTCTGAACCTACATAGTAAGTATATTTAATTTAAAAAATGCAGTAATTTTATTTTTCAAAACTGAGGGTTTTAGATTTATTCCATAGGTCCAAACATTTTTTTTTTTTTAATTCTAGAACAAGACTGTGTAAATTTAAACTTCTGCAGTTTCCCGCTTCAACTCTGTTATCAGATTCTGAGTGAGTTCAAGTTCAACTCCATGATCACCACCACGCTCACCCATTCATCCGAGGACGATCCTCTCCTTCCCTTTCTCTGGTTCATCCCTTTCTCTCTCAAACACTTCTCACTCACAAAAAGTTTCACAATCTCATCAATTTTATGCGTTTTTTTTTTTTTTTTTTTTTTTTTGTGAATTTAGGTCTATCAAGGAAGCCCTAGAAGCTTCCGCTCCGAATCTCAGTAACTTACTCAGAGATTGCATCAGAAACTTCAAGAACAATGACCGGTATCGGAACGACGTCAGATTCCTCAAGATCTGGCTCCTCTATGTAATTCCCTCTCTAAACTTCTCTAAAGATTGAAACTCAGCAAGATACTCTTTGAATAAATTCTGGAATGAGTACTTCTAGAAAAAATGCAGAAAATAAATTGAATTAAGTTTCTTATGTAAGATAAAATTAAGTATGAATAAATTAAAATAAATTTTGGACGAGTAGTTAAGTTAAAAGGATTCTCGAAACTATTTTATGCATAAACCAAGCGAAATTTATTTCATTTTATTTTCTTATGTTATAAGTTTTTGTTGACAACTTTATCTAAATGGAGTCTGAGTTGATTTACACACATGTTCTCTTTTCTTCTTTTATAAGTTTATTTTGACATGTTCACATATAAGTTTGTTTGAATGGTTCTTAATGCATTAATATAACTAGTATCGCAACTAACATAGTAACTTGTGGTTGCGTGCATGTAGTAGTTAAGGAAATCATTTATATTGTTGGAAGTGTGGATTGGTTTGCGAGCTAGGATGTGATGTGGAATGATGTTACTTTTGAGGAACTTTTGGAAGGGTTCACCTTGGTTCTGTTGGTTTCTTTGTGCAGATGGGAGTTTGTGATGATTGTGTCAGTGTTTTCAAAGAAATGCTGGACAGTAAAGTATGTGCCAATAATTCTTCACTTTATGTGTGGTCTGCAAGTTTATTTGAGTTGAAGGGGAGATTGCGTTATGCTCTCTCCATCTACCAGCTTGGGATTGGCAGGTTGGTTTTGTTGATATTGCAAGTTGAATAATTAGAAAATATAATTTTGATTTACTCTTTGGGTCAATGTTCGATAGGGATGCGCAGCCAATTGAGTGGTTGAGGAAGGCGCGGACCTTATTTCTCAATAGGATGTCTGAAATACAGAATGCTGCCTCAAACCAGAAGGTATGCATATTGGAACAATTTCTTACAATTAAAAATCAAAATTTTATGTACTACTATTTTTTATGGTCTCTGATACTTATGTCAGTTCAATTTTGAGATTTCTAATTACTAATTCAAGAGTTGTTATATAATGTCTGAGTTCAGGTTGATGATATAGAATCCATGAAATTGGAAAATAATGGCATTAATCCTTGGGACACTTCCACCATGGATAGCCTGTTAAAGACGATACATCCTTTAATTATAAAATTTGATGTGAGATGTTTTAATCCTTTGATATCTACTCGCCTTGATTTAACACATGTGGCAAAGATTCAGTTCCCTTATGCTTCGTTCAAAACGCTTTCAGGGGTATCGTTCAAGGGCTAAACCATACTCAGGAAAAGTGGCCTTATCTGCGTTGAAGAATTCATCAAGGAATAAAGTTATTGAGATAGGTTGTTCACTCTTTAGTCTTATAGTATTTATTATCTGAAATCTGAGAATAAAACACTATTTTGGTTCTTGAAAAACTTGGAGTTTGGCGGCCTTAGTTCCTTAAGAGTAGAAGTCACTATTTTGTTCTGGAAAGATGAAAAATTTAGTTTCGAGTAATATCAAGAAAAACAATCACCAAATTATTGTAGTGTATATATTTTATATATATATATATATATATATGTATATGCGTGTGTTCTATTACTCATCTTTGTCCTTATCATGACATTAAAGGTGGAATGAAGTACCTTATAAAGGGATGTGCTGGACAGGGTGGTTTTGCCCAAGTATATAAGGCTAATGTCAACAGTGATCCTGACAATGTTGTTGCTCTAAAGGTGATGATGGCCTTTCAAATAATTTTTCTCCGAATTGAAGACCTATTGTATCATTAGAATTAAGATGTATTTTGAACTGTCAAACCTTAAATGGCAGATACAAAAACCAGCTTTCCCGTGGGAATTTTACATTTATCGTCAGCTTGATCGGCGCATCTTGGACAGAGAGGTGTGTTGTTGTCAACTATTCTATCGACCCACTTTTTCTGTGAACATCTGATTATTCTGACTTTTACTTTATCAGAGGTCAAGTTATGGTTTCGCTCACGGAATTCATCTCTATTCTGACTGTAGTATACTCATCTGTAACTATATAGCTAATGGGACACTACAGGTCCGTTATTTATTTCCTGTGATTTTCCTTATTTTCTTCAATATCCTTTGGTATAAATCTTCAACTGAAAATACTATGCAGGATGTGATAAACTCATATGTGGTCTTAGGAAAAGCCATGGAAGAAGTGTTATGCATTTATTACACAATCGAAATGCTACACATGGTTGAAACTTTGCATGGTGTTGGCTTGATTCATGGTGATTTCAAGCCTGACAATCTGCTAATTCGATATGCTAGGTAAATTTAAGCTTATGTACAGTTCATGCTCACGTCGCAAACTCATGCTTGTACAATCAGGATTCTAATACTTCAAAACTTTTGCTTTTTTTTCAAATTATCCATTTCTACATTTTCTTCATTCTTTGGTTTGTTTATACCTTGCAATACTGTAATCTTAAAGTTGTTTCTCCATTCTTAATTTATGATGGTACGATTAAAGGAGGGGGGTTTTTCAAACCATTATTTGCGTCCTTGTTATTTTATACCCTTGTATCTACCTAAACATCATCTACTGAAGGAAAACTGAAAGCAACATCAATGTAATCATATAAACATGCTTTGCCATATTTCATGACAGGACTTGCTTGCAAATTCTTGAAAGATTTTTGTTTGATGAGCATCCTATCTGATGTGCTATGCCGGCTCTAATAATCGCGTGTTGTGTTAAGTTGATTAAATGATTTGCATCTGTGGAGGTTTCTAATTACATTTCTTGCTATTTTTCAGGGGTGACCTTACAGAAGATGGGTTCTTGAACCGAAGTGGTCCTTGGTGTGATCAGGTTAGTTTCTTCTCTGGATGAATACAATTGAAATAACATGTTAACTCTAGGAGGGGACAATGCTTTGAAACCTTTTAGCAATAGGATGATGATTGCACAATTTTGGGGATGATCATCTAATGGTTGGAAAACGTTTCAAGAGGGCTTTTGCAAAAGCTTGAAAATGATAGCCGACAATTGGTACAAGAGTAGTACACGAGACAGACTTACACCAAATACACAAAACTACTCCTAACTATTTCTTTACCTCTCCCTAAGATAAAGAACACATTCTTTAACACTAAATCACTTTTGTGTTTCTAGTGTATTCTATTACTGCTACTCCTGGCCATAACAATAAAAGTTACGAGAAAAACACTTTGGAGAGGATATAAACTATGAACACTCGTTGTTAGAGGTTATAAAGGGAAAGTTTACAAATAAAGGTCACTGTGATATATTTATCTTGCACTTATGGAGGCTTTACAATAGTACTATTGCATGCAAAACACTTAATTTCACATAGAATCACTTAGCATCACTAGTTGTTTCTGCATGAGAGAGTTTCAATTTAGATGTCTTGAAAAAGACCGTTAGAGCATTATGTCAGCGCTTTACCCCAAAGGTTGATAGCCTTCTTGTTGACATTTTTGTTCACTCAATTTGCTATACAAGGCACAACTTCACTTTTGAACATCCCAATATATAACTAACAACATAAATTGAGCATACGAATTCAGAGAAAGGTTGGCCTACTAGACTCATTGTAGGTATTTATGACTTGCATTTGGAGAAAAAAAACAGACGGTCTAGCAAATGAAATTTGCATCTATTGATATCTATGTGGCTCAACATCTACGAACTATATGTTGACATCTATGCTCTAATTAGACGATCTAGCCACATAAATTCATTCTGACATCTTATGTTCATCGTTTATACTTTTTGTGCGTTATCTAGACTTTGTACTTTAGATGGTCTTGCTTTGGAGGGTTTTGTTGTTAATTTTGTATTGGTCTGTCTTGTCGTCTAAGCCTTAACTTGTTTATCTTGATACACTCTTAGGAAAACTATGATTAACTCATCAAAACTTAGTAGTATTTGTTATTGTCAAAATCAGATTGTGTTGATAACATTGATTGATGAGGATTAAACTATTCATGATAGGTCATCTATCCATGTATTGTCTGTCTTAATAACAACGAGACATTTTCGTTGGTTTCATTAATCGACAGGTCGTGTTGTTATCTTGTAGGGTCTTTGCCTTGTTGACTGGGGAAGAGGGATTGATCTGCAACTCTTTCCAGATCACACGCTATTTAAGGGTGATTGCCGAACTTCTGGTTTTCGCTGCATTGAGATGTTAGAGGATAAGCCGTGGAAATTTCAGGCAAGTCACGTCTTAAATTGCACTGCAAATGCAGTGGAACTCATTATTTACTGCTTTTGAGTTTTCCTTCTCTATCACCTGCAAACAGGTAGATGCATATGGCCTTTGTGCTATCGTTCATATGATGTTGCATGGTTCCTATATGGAAGTCGTCAAAAAAGAACAATCTGATGGGGGCTACGTGTATCTTCCCAGACTACCCTTTAAACGGTATATTCCTAGTGTTATATTGTATGCAATTGTTACTTTAGTTTATCACAGCGAATTTTTTACAAGGGGGTCTTTGTACGAAACTTGCATCTTTTTAGTTTCCTGGTTACTAAGGTCAATTTGGAAAATTTAATGCCACAACGGAAGTGCTTTTCACCCTTACTTTTATCTTCAACTTCCTTTCTCATTCTGATAGTTTGCTTGTTGGAAAAAACAGTTACTGGAACATTGAGCTATGGAAGAGTTTCTTCACTAAGATGTTAAACCAATACCCCCATGATGATGATAGGAGTTTTCTACACGACTTGAAGAAGTCCTTCCAAGACTATATGAGCACCAATCCCCAGCTTATAAAGAAACTAAAGGAGTTACTCTCAAGGCAAAGGGCCTCCATGTGTTCTGCTTAATTTTCAAGATCATTACACCCTCACTTTTGTTTTAACCATCTTGCAGCTACTAAGCACCTCTGTCATGAAAGAAGAAAGGTAAATAAATGCACAATGCAAGCAATGAAAGAAGGATTTAGAAGGTAAAAGGTCCTTGGTTTTTTTTTTTTTTTTTTTTTTTTTTTTTTTTTTTTTTTTTTTTTTTTTTTTTTTTTTTAAGTTTTGTACCTCGTGCTCATTAAATAAGGAAAAAACCATGTTTAGCTAGTTAAGATCATAGTAATTTCAAATTAAATGAAGACTGGATGCACTCTTATCCACTGTAGAGACTAGCTCACCTTTTGTGTATAAGCACGTATTACCCCCTGTAATTCTATTTTTTCTTTTTGTCCTCTGTAGTTTGAGTAAGTTCAGAAAGTTGACCCTTTTTTAAGTAATTGGTTCGCGCATGTGCAAATGTATTGTATTGTATGCAGGGTATGACAGTTGTATATTGTATATTTGAGTTATGTTTATTGTTTACAACATGCATCATGTTCAAATAATATAAAGTTCTGGGCTCTTTTAAATCTCTATATATTTGGTTAAGTTCCATGATACTTAGGTGTTCCTTTTATTACTGGACAGTTTTGAGATAGTTCTATAGACATAATGATAATGAAGTTTCAATTACGGCCTGAATTACATGAGAATCGAATTTTGCTTCCACTTCCGAGGCCATATGGATGAACCAATTCAGCAACACGTCAACTTTTCTGAAAACTTGGTTAACAAGGTGCATCCACTTGGTCACCAAGTTTATGCAAAAATGTGTAAATCAAGGCATTCAATTCATCAATTGATATAAACTGAAAAACGCTCCAAGAGTCAAGAATTTTGACAAGTTGTTTCTCTGTTCCCTGTTCTCTCCATAGACAATGAACGCTCTTGCCAACAAGGAAATATAAGCTGTAAAATGAAGTGACTAATATTTATTTCATCTCTAACTATAAAATATTGCATTGAAATTTTATTTTATTTTTATTAGAGTTTTTATTTATCCCGTATGAGTTATTTTTTGAACCAAACATTTTAAATTATTTTAGATGTTATGAAATGTCTCTTTTTATCTGTCCTTTGAAGCTTTGGAGAGTTCACGACTTCAATTTTAAAAATTAGAACTTGTTATTTTTTCTTTATAGATCAGTATTAATTATTTAAAAGTAATTTTGAAAATATTATAATTACAGATGAATTTAATATTATTATTTTTAGCGAATTAATTATAATTATACACTGCAGTTGACATCTGACTATTTAGCACAATATAGGATGATAACTTTGGTTCTATAAAGAAACTAAACATTTTTTCCGAGTGAGATTGGATCAGAAGATGAGTGATAAAAATTGATGAAGAAATAAATAATAGTGGTAGATGAAAGAGACATTTTTTTTTAAACAAAAAAATTAAAAGTTAAATAATATTTTTTAAATTGTGTAGTTAAAAAAAATTAAAATTATATAATTTGAAGCAAGTTTTAATTGTCTTTTCAATTGTTTTTTTTTATTTCTATAGTAAAAGCAAGTTTTAATAACATTTTAAAAATATCAATAATTAAAAATAGTCTTACGCCACAATTAAAATGATTTATTATAGATTTAAAACGTAATTACTAAAATCAAATATTTATTACAAACTTTAATTGTATAAAATACACATCTATCATCTAAAATATAGTTTGTAAATTATAACCATACTTTATTAGTGTTAGATATAAGAAAAACCGGCAACACAGCGTTACTAGTTCCCATTGCATAATTTTTGTTTACATGTTAATTCCTTTTAAAAGAAATTATTCAAATAAACTCTTTTCAACATTATTTACCTAATTAGACTCATTTAATTAGATTTGAATTTTCAACGGTAAACAGAGCTATTGAGTTCTGTTTTTTATTTTTCATTTTCAAACCAAAAAATTAAAAAACTATAACTAAAATTCCGACCCATTTTTTGACAGAAACGGAAGAACTGTTTCAAATTGAAAAGTCAAATTCTCAACATAAAACAGTTGAAAAGTCCAATTTGGAAATTAAAGCGAAAAGGAGTTTATTTGGGTAAATTCTTTTCAAAATCAGTTTATTTTGAAAGATAATTCTTCTGCAAAATATTTTGTTTATTTTAATTTTAATTATTGTCATTATTATATTATTATTTAGAATTATTGGGAAGCTGAGGGGACAAAATTTGGGGGAGTGTCTCAGTTTTTTCCGCCAAAAGAAAATGGTGGAAGACAAAAGCAAATAGTGAAGGGCAAATCTGTCATTTTATGTAAAACCCTAATGTAACTGCTTCTGTGCTCCCATTTATAGTCTTATTGTCTCACTCTTCTTCTCTCCCCTTCTCTCACATTGCCTCTCTTCAGGTATTCCCATTCTTCTTCTTCTGCTATCTGTTATTTCTTCATTATTCTTCTCATCGATTCTACTTTTTTCGCGTGTTTTGTGTTAATTTTTGTTGTGTAGTTAGTTCCTCTGTGATATTGAACAATACTCGATTTGCTATGCGATCTTCTCCTTTAGCCCGTTGAAGATCAGAAGATAAAAAGCTGTATTCCTTACTTTGAAGTTTACATTTCCGTACATACGTGCTCTCTATTATACTAGTGAAAATGCAGGTTCACTTGTGTGTTCACGTATATGTAAATTTTGAAAATAATCTAATTCTTTATTAAATAATTGCAATTAAAAAAAGTTATGAAAACAAATTCTTTAAAATGTTTTTAGATCGTCATTTTTTTAGTTTATTGGATCTATAAGATATTGAAAAATAAGTGAAATGTTTTATATTTAAGAGTACTTTTGTAAAAGATTTCTGTACATTTTGCGTACTTGTTATAGATAGAGCTAACAAAGATATAGTTATTTAGAGTTTCCTCAATAAAAATTGCTTAAAACTAAAATTATTATTTTAGTGTAGATCCTACATGTGTAAACAATTTTCTGTAAATTTAAATTATATATACACACACATAATAGAATTCACATTAAAATGAAATTCTTATTTATAAGCAGCCTTCATTGGAATTGCTTTTACAGCTCGCATAGCGTAAATATTTGGATTAATTTGAACATACCCGATTTAACGGTGATGACTCAACTGAAATTGGAAAGGTAGAGTGAGAGTGATGTTGGATTCTTTTTCTTCCAGAAATCTCCTGCAAATGAACTTGGAGGTTTTCATCAATTGCATTTTTTAGTAGTGATGCTGGATTCACATGTACTCTGGTTAAGTTTATGAATTATTGTTTGGTTACAAACAAGAAAATGCACTTCCAGTATTTGTGGTGGGCTGTGAATGGTTTATGAAGTATTGCATTATTACAATGAAGAAAATGACTTTCCTATTGTTGTGTTTTAGTGTTTGATTGATAAAAGGATACTTGGCAGTGTTTTTGGTTTTACAGTGTTTCTACTTATATTCAGTATATGTTTGTGATTGCTATGTAAAGCATTTTTGTGTTAAGATGTGTGTAATTTTAGTCGGATTTGCGAAGTGTGTAGATTTAGGGTGTACAATAATTCAAATACGTTTGGTTTTCTTTCGAAGTGGCATTTTATTAAGAATTTGTTTGAACTCTGGTGTTGTTGAATCTATGGCTTATTGTTATGGGTGAATGTTCGCAGGTTGCCATCTAGACTGCAATCATGGCTGATGGACTGGATCATCCATCAGTTGTTCAGAAGCTAGCTGGACATTCTTACCTTGTCTCCAGGCTTAGCCCCAACTTTCACTCCAGGAATTATTCTGCAGCTGGTTCTTACATCAATGGAGGACTTAACAGTTCTGCGTTGGCTGCCTTGTCATCTGTATCTCCAATTACTGTGCATGCTCCAGCAGAGAAAGGACCAGGTGCTTTCATGGTGGATTTTCTGATGGGCGGAGTATCTGCTGCTGTATCAAAGACAGCTGCTGCTCCAATTGAGAGAGTCAAATTGCTTATTCAAAATCAGGATGAAATGCTCAAAAGTGGTCGGTTATCTGAACCATACAAGGGAATTGGTGATTGTTTTGCTCGAACCATGAAGGATGAGGGTGTGATTGCTCTTTGGAGAGGCAATACTGCTAATGTTATCAGATACTTCCCTACTCAGGTGAAGATCAAATTTATGAAGATTTTAAGTAGTTCTAGAGGTGGCTGCCTTCATTATATTTTTTCCTATACGTGTGGTAGTAGTACTTTTTCCTCCCAAATATAGACAACTTTAGAACTATAGATTATACCTGTATTAAAACATGTGACATCTGATTTTATTGTCTTGACAGTCCCTTTTTTGACAATGCTTGATTGGTCTTTTACATTGCATGTATTTATTTACATTTCACACTCACACGTAAAACATTCAGTCTTGCTCCTGTTTCACAAGAGTCCCTTATAGATGTGTGCTGTGTACAGTCAGAACAGATGTCGATGTGCAATCTAATGACTGTTCACTGGTCATCTCATTTTTGCAGTCAGTCATGTCCTGTTGCACTATCGTATTCCTAGATTAGCTTATATTTTGGAAGGGCTAAGATCTAGATAATATCTAGTCACGTCGTTCTTGCTGTTTACATCTCTCGACAAAGTATATGTTCTATCTTTTTCTCTATATCATATCTGAAATATCTAATATTCTCCTTTTTCTTCCAGGCGCTGAACTTTGCTTTTAAGGATTACTTCAAGAGACTTTTTAACTTTAAAAAGGACAAAGATGGCTACTGGAAGTGGTTTGCTGGAAATTTGGCATCTGGTGGGGCTGCTGGGGCTTCTTCTCTCTTATTTGTCTATTCTTTGGATTATGCCCGTACTCGTTTAGCTAATGATGCAAAGGCTGCAAAGAAGGGTGGTGAGAGGCAGTTTAATGGCATGATTGATGTGTACAGGAAAACCATTAAGTCTGATGGCATTGCTGGCCTTTACCGTGGTTTCAACATTTCATGCGTTGGAATTATTGTGTACCGTGGTCTTTACTTTGGAATGTATGATTCACTGAAACCAGTTGTTTTGGTTGGTGGTTTGCAGGTATGTACACAATTCGAATCTTATGGTTTTTTTAGTTTATATTTTGTTAAGTTAATAATACTAATCTTTGGCTCATTTAAATTGGGATTCTTGGAGTTATTGTTTTTTATTACAAAATAATTTGTTTGAGACTTTAAATTAGGATTTGTGGAGGCTTGTACCATCACTAGCATAGAATCACTTGCAATCCCACAAAGAAGACCAACCTTTGACCACTCTTAGGGCAATGGCCAACATGACACCCGTAATCTCAGCTTTCAAAGCAATATCTATACCAAGATAAGAGATGAATCCCCCTTATAGTAGCTGGTACTTCCCTTGAAAATACCCGTACAGATACTAGGATTTCCATGAGTACAACCATTAATGTTACATTCAATATAACCAACCCGAGAAGACTGCCAAATTACCATAGCCACTTTGGGTGCTTTTTGAACATGATTTTGACATTAAAGTATTTCAGGACAGTGAGATTTTCCACATTGTTAGCCATCACTCCTTTAGAGAGGTTTCCACCCAAGGTTATACTAGCAACAATGTGTTTTTTGGTAGAAGTAACTATAGTCGGGTCTCCAAACCTGTGTGTTCCTTATCCTCCTAATGGACCAAATGACATGTATGACAGCGGCAAGGCGAATTTCCTTAATTTGAGTGCTACCACTCATGTCAAGATCCTGCAAGAAGAGAATATTTGACTGCTATAGTCCATGTTTAGAATAGTTTTAAATTTGTTTAAATGGTTAGAAGATTATATTAGATGGGCTTGAATATTTATTTTATAAATTTTAGTTTTTCTGTTTTGTTATAGTAATGTCATGCCTATGTACAATTTATCTTAAATACCTTTTCCTGTATATATTATCCATAATATTATCTCGGAATTTGTACTTCTGAAGTTGTTCTCCTTTTTTGTCGTGATTTATTGTTATGTTGACTTACCACGGTACTCTTATTGTTAACAGGATAGTTTCTTTGCTAGTTTCCTTTTGGGATGGGGAATCACAATTGGGGCTGGTTTGGCTTCCTATCCCATTGACACTGTGCGTAGAAGGATGATGATGACTTCTGGAGAAGCTGTGAAGTATAAGAGCTCTTTGCATGCATTCCAAACAATCGTGGCAAAAGAAGGTACCAAGTCACTCTTCAAAGGTGCTGGTGCAAACATATTGCGTGCTGTTGCAGGTGCTGGAGTGCTTGCTGGTTATGATAAGTTGCAGCTTATTATGTTCGGAAAGAAATACGGCTCTGGCGGCGGCTAAAATGATGACGACAATTTCCTGGGATAATTATGTTTCCCATATGATATGAAATAATTTTGAAAGAAAATATTGCTATTTTCATATTTTCCAAATTTAGGACCCTGAAACTTAGAAATCACAGTTTTGTGAGCAAAAATCTCCATTTTGGTTGAGAAAATAAGACTCTTGTCTTGATTGCTAGTGTGATGACATGTGATTGTGTCCCATGAAAGTTGTTATATCCGAGTTTGCGTGATACTTATCGAAATGAATGCTCTTTTTAAGGAAGAATATTTAATACCAATAGCACTAAATTGATATTTAATAGTAGAAATTAAATAAAATGTCTTGCTACTAAATTATATAATATCTTGTTTAATTTAATCAAATAGTATATTATATTTTCAACATTTTCTTTCAAGCGGACATTTGTGTCACGAGTCTAGTAATATATACTATCAACGTGGGAGTTCTTAATAGATTTAGGGAATATGTAGTTAAGTTTTATCTTGAGAGCCCTTGAAATTTCCAAGTAGCATGCTTTTGAAAAAAATATTTACATAATTAGATCCGTGTAGCACTTCATGGTGAAAATTCGGTTTACTGTTTAGGGTGCTTAATTGTCATCTTTCATTTTGGTTTGAAATTTTTGTTTATCCCTCTGAAAACTTTAGATGGTTTTTTCGTTCTCTTTGGAGACACCCTAGGGGAGCAATAACGTTTCTCCATCTCCGGCGATGGTGACCTCATTTGAATTCGATTCCCAGAAGGTCAAATTTTAGAAGAGTTGTTTTTATTTTTTATTTTTGTGTAGACATAATGGGGAGCGTTTCTCCAAATGAAATGAATGTGGGAATTTAGTTATTCCCAGTATTTTTGGGGAAATACAAAGGGTTATTTAATACATATATGTTTGATAAAACCGATTTGACATAATATAAATAACATTTTTTTTTTTGGAGAAATTACTTAAATCTTGTCATGATAAGGTTCTCAAAATGCTTTTTTTAGGTTTGCATGTTTGGCATGATCATTCTAAATTAGGATCAAGACAATATGACAAGCGAATAATTCTAATTGCAAATGTGATTTCTAACCTATTGATAAGAGGTAATTAAGTCTTTCTACCATACAGCAATATCTTCTAAGATCTTAGTGACTTTTCCTTATTTGAAGAAGTTTTACATTAGGATTTATGGGAGTATTCTTTGGGTGACAATTAAACATGTGAAATTCAGTGAAAATATTTAAAGTTTATTTTTATTGAAAAATAATAATTCAATGGGATGATTGAATATCTTTAATGTCACTTAAGAATTTATCTGGGTTTTTAATTTGAAATTGACTATACGGATGAGACCTGAGACAAATGATTTTATCAAGATCATTACTAGTGATGACAATATCAACAATATATACAATAAAAAAATTCAAAATAGAGAATGAAGGAGAAAGGTTAAGTGATCAACTTCACTAGTCATATCAAACTCAAGTCTAAGGTAAAACAAACAATCCATGCTCAAGAAAATTACTTCAAACCATAAAGGAAACAACAAAACCTACATACAAGGTGTGAGTCGTTGAAGATTGTAAAATCAGATGGTTGGTTCATATATATATATTTTTTTGCAACTTAACATGAAGAAACATATTTTTTTAACGTCAAACCGATCAAGAGGCCAATAACGAATGATAACCATAAAAAGAAAAAAAAAAAATAAGTGATTTTGGCTACAAGGAAAAAATATCAATAGATGAGTTATCTTGATTTTGTAGACCTACCAAAACCAATAAGTAGATTGGTTAGATAATCGAAAGAAAATATAATAAAAAGAAAAGATAAAGGTGTAGAAGAGGAAAATATTTAATTATAACTAAGATTGAAAATCATATTTAAGATAAGAATTATGATTGAACCAAATATCTTTTCAAGGTCTAAAAGAAATAATGTTGGAAGATCTCTCTCAAAAGTGGTGCCAAGTAAATATGTATTTATCATTTACATGTGAATATAGGTGATTGAGAAATAATAAACGTGCTAAAATAGGAACAAAAAGATTAGAAGTACATGTGGAACCTCTAGAGGAACAACTTCAATGTGGTAGAAAATAAGAAAGAAGTATTTTTAAAGAAAATAACATTAGCATTATTTAAATTTAGTTGAAGTTGTAAAAAAGAGTATTTGTAACCCTTCTAACGACAAGAATAAATAAGAAAAACAAGAATAACTAAGAAAAACACATTTCATAAATTTTAGGGACATATAAGGGAATAAGATAGGAATCTAATTACCTAAAAAAAGAAATTATAAATAAAAAGTAAAAAACCAAAAATTATTATTATTTTTAAAAAGAAAAAATTTGCGTACTCTTCTCAAGATTATACTAAATTATACTCGCATCCCTTCTAGTTTTAAATAGATACGCACGTCCCTTAAATTTTCTTCTAGTAAAATAACAATTCGCTATACTCTATTTTAAAATAAACAGTCACTTCTTATGTTTTTAATAAGATCACATTCACATTATGGTTTTAATAAGATGGCATTCATTTATCTTATTTTTTTAATAATAATAATAATATATTAGATAAAATTTAATTAAAATTATAAAATTTAAATGATTAAATTTTTGTATTGATAAAAAATAATAATTTAATTATGAAAAAAAAATTCATCCACTCTTCTTGAGATTTTCTAAATGATATTCATTTTTTTTCTAGTGTTTTAAATTTATTATGATAGTGTGTGTGTATATATATATATATATATATATATATATATATATAACATATTTATTTTTTTTTTTATATTTTTATATAGTAATAAATAAATTAATTCAATGATAGTTTTACAACTATATATTTATTTTTATACTAAATAATGCTTTCCGAAAAATGTAATTTTTCTATTTTTATACAAAGTTTATAATTCATTAACGAATGTTTTTTATATATATTATTGATTTATAATAATTAAACGATTCAATTTTTATGAAAAAAATATTTTAAATTTTAAATTTTAAATCTTATCTTTTATTTTTCATAATCTTTATTTATTTTTTACTTAATATATTAATTTTAAACAAAATAAGAAAGGTAAACATTACTTTATTTAAAATATAAAAGAATAAAAATATATCATTTTTTAAAAACAAAAATAGTAAATATCTTTTACAAATTAAAAGAAAAAATATTTTTTTATTAAAAATAAAAAAAGTAAATATATACATATTTAAAGGGAAAATAAGATGTGTATAATTTAGCATAGTCTAGTGAAAGTGAGTATATTTTTTTTTTCTTTTAAATAAACTTGAGAGTTTGTGTTTACCTAATGCATTGAGATAAGAAAACATTGTGCATAATATTAGGTTAAATATGTTTGTTTAAAGATATTAAAAACAAACACTTTTTAGTGTTTATTGAGTTGGATTACGGGTTTAACAAGTTTGTTCAAACTAATTTTTTTTTTATCTAAAATAATTATTATTTATATTCTAACATTGTCATAATCAGATATTACCATCTCACAAAACATCATTATTTGCTCTTTGAAATGGGTTGAGTCTATTTATGATCAAGTCAAAATATTTTAGAATCTAAATCACAATGTTTGTGTAAGTTTTTTTAATAAATATTTATATGAGATAAAAATTACAAAGTAATTATGTGATAAGATTTTTTTATAAATTAATATGTATATAAGCTAATTTTAATAAAAAGGTTAATTTTAAATTTTCTTCCCTAAATCTGCTAATATTGAATTAGTGAGATTATTAGGTGCAATCAATTTGGAACAGCACAAAATTTGATTTCAAATAATATATCAAAAGTAAAAGCCAAAAAACTGAAAAAGTAAGAAGGAACGTAATTAAAATAAGAACTAAATTATGCTCTTAGTGAACATGTAAACTCAATTCACAATTTAACTTTATCAATTTTAAATAGTATGCTTTGGCATGATATCATAATTTAAATATTATAAAGACAAGATTGGATTTGAAATAAAGAAATAAACAAATTATATACGCCCAAATATGATCTCCCCCACTATTTACATATTAGATTTTATTTGTGAAAGTTAAAATGAGAATGTTTAGGCTAGGAGTATTAAATTATTCATTCCCATATTCATGTTTTAGAAAAATTCATGTGCTAACTATAGAGTAACAACACTTTCTCATTGGTATATACACATGATAAAAAAAAAAAAAATACTCACTCAACTTTAATCCAATGATTGTATGCTTTCCCTTGAACAAACCTTTACATAAACAAATAAAATAAATTATAAAAATAATTAACAAGGATATTTATTAGAAATATATGTAACTCAATTAAAAATTACTCACATATTTTACTTCTCAGGCACATTAATACCACAAAACTCAATTAAGTCCAACATAATTAAATTAATTAATTACCACACACATATATTGTAAATTTTAACTACAGAAAAATAATAAACAACATGAAAAAAAACCTGTTGATGAACACAACTACTCTATTCTCATGGTTGAATGCTTTTTAAACCAGTAGGTAAAATGTGAGGATCATTCATGCTTACATTAGTCTATGTTAAAATCATCAAATTAACAAGTCAACAGATAGAAATTGATCAGTAACAGTAAAGAAGTAGGAACTAAGATTACTTATTTGAATAGCTGCTACACATGAAATTTATCCCAAAGATTTAATAATCTTAAGTTAATGTTTTACTCCATGATAAGCTAGTGAAAGTAATGATGATTAGTTTGTGCAAGAGTTGAGACAATCTTGAAGAAGGGGTAGTTGCCACAGAGGACTTTTGCATATTAATCTGAGACTAATCTTGAATTAACACAAAATTCCTTGTGATCCCTTTGGTTTAAAGAAACCCCTATTCTCATTTGATTAGTTTCTTCTCTTGCTGTCCCTCTCAAAGTCCACTCAAACTACTACGAAAATTACATGGAAGGAGATAAGTCCTTGTAATGCGCATGGTCAAGTGCAAACAGAATCAAGAGCACTGTTGACTTTGTATCAAAGTACAAACCGTATCTGTCACCAATGCCATTATGCCTGCCATCTAGAAACTCATTGGTTCAGAAACAACCTTATACCCCAAGTACTTCGTTTCGTAGGTTTTAGCAACGGTTAACCGTCACTTTTAACAAGTTGTTGTCGCAGTTTCCAACTCTTGATTATTCCATTCTCTAACCATCTTGCTTTGTACTAATCTAAAACGTGAACAAGACAATATGATTAAACAAAAGACTACCCCTTCTCCTCTTAAAGCCACATAAACTATGAAGTTCGGATATGTCTTTTAAGTGGTGTGTTCCGTGTTCGACATATATCGAACATTGGCACAACGATACATAGTGGTAGTGAAGTATTATTCAAAAGACATTTTTTTTAAGTATATGATAATTCTAACATGGTTTCAACACAATTTTAAAAAGACTAATACAATAATTTTTTAAAAACTCGTAAATTTATTATAAAGATAAGAAACAAATCTTATATATAATCAAGAATATTTAGATTATATATTTTTATTTTCATTTTTTTTTATTTTAGACAGATGAATTAGATTAATTTTTTTGTTATATTTGACTAATCTTATTCATAGATGATTCTTTAATACATAAATCTTGATTATCAATTTATATAATTCATAGTGATGTAATATATAAATTGTAATGATATCTTATATTTTAGAGATCAAACGTGTCTGTATCCGTTTAGAGATCAAACGTATCCGTGTCCATATCCATCATAGATGATTCTTTAATACATAAATCTTGATTATTAATTTATATAATTCATAGTAATATAATATATAAATCGTAATGATGTCTTATATTTTAGAGATCAAACGTGTTTATATGTCCGTATCAGTATCCGTGTTACAAAAGAGTTTTGACTTTAATTTCTATACACTTAACAAATCAGAAAATAGCTATTTTAAGAAGCTAACAAACTTATTTTATATTATGTATTTGATAATTTATAATTGGAGTGTGAGGGCACAGACCTGAGAAATTTCTCTTATTTATTGGCATATATAGTGATTCAGTGATTAGTCATTCATTCATAATCTCTTCTCAAAGCAATGGCTTCAACTTCAGCATCTTGTTCCTTTACCATGAGTGTGTTATTCTTCATTTTTGTGCACTTATCATGTTTCACAAACAACCTTAATGCAAAGCACAGTCACAACCATCGCAAGCCTCAACACACTCAGAACCCTCCCTTGAACCCAAGACTTCACATGGCCTTTCTTGGCCTCCAAGCATGGAAGCAAGTGATCTACTCGGACCCAAATAACATCACTGCCAACTGGGTAGGTCCTTCAGTGTGCAACTACACAGGTGTGTACTGTGCTCCCTCAGTTGATGATCCTGAAGTCACGGTTGTGGCTGGCATTGACCTTAACTTTGGAGACTTAGCAGGCTTTCTGCCCAATGAAATAGCCCTTCTCTCAGACCTTGCACTCCTTCACCTCAGCAACAACCGCTTCTGTGGCATTCTGCCATTGTCCTTAACCAACCTCACTCTACTCTATGAGCTTGATATCAGCAACAACAGGTTTGTTGGTCCCTTTCCTTTGGTCGTGCTTTCCCTTCCTGTGCTCACCTACCTTGACCTCCGCTACAATGAATTTGAAGGGCCATTGCCTCCTCAACTATTCAACAAACCCTTTGATGCCATTTTCCTCAACAACAACCGCTTCAGCAGTTCTTTTCCTCCAAACTTGGGCAAAAACAAAGCTTCTGTCATGGTCTTTGCCAACAACAAATTTGGAGGGTGTCTCCCAGAAAGCATAGTGAACTTTGCTGACACTTTGGAGGAGCTTGTGCTAATCAACACTAGCCTGTCAGGTTGCTTGCCACAGCAAGTGGGGTTTCTCTACAAACTGAGAGTGTTGGATGTGAGTTTCAACAGCATTGTTGGCCCCATTCCTTATAGCCTTGCAGGGTTGTCTCACTTGGAGCAACTAAATTTGGCACACAACATGATGAGTGGCACTGTCCCTGTGGGGGTTTGTGAATTGCCAAACTTGGCAAACTTCACTTTCTCTTACAACTTCTTCTGTGAGGAAGAGGGTATCTGTCAGAACTTGACATCAAAGAGAATAGTGTTTGATGACAGAAGGAACTGTTTGCCAGAGAAGCCACTGCAGAGGAGTGAAAAGGAATGCAGGGCCAAACTTGAACACCCAGTTGATTGCTCTGAGCTTTGCTGTGTTGTTGGGAGCAATGTCTCTGCTGGTTCAGTGGCTGTTCCACCTGCTGCTATTCCTGCAGCAATGCCTGTATCTGCTCCCCTTCTTGCACCAAGCCACCCTTAAGCAAAGTGTTTGTATTGATATGAATAGGGAAAATAAAAGTCCAAATTTGAGTTAGGAAGTGATCTTGTAGATAAAAAGTGGTGTGCTAAATGTGTCTGTATTCTATTCTGTCATGCTTCTTATTCCTTGTAAAGTGTTTCATTTGACAGGAAGTGAGCGAGTTCATAGATATCTCTCCTTTTGTGGAAATACTAGCTTCAAAGGAGATCACTTTCTTCTCCAACATTAGAAAATCGTGCTTCTTTCATGTTTTATGATAGATTGCTCAACGGAGAAAAGGTTCATTTGCCATTATTTTTCTTTACATTCATGATACATTAGAAAATAAAGAAAAAAAATAAGTATTTCATACATGAATATTTATACAATCTAATAATATTTCTCTCACCAAAAAATAGATTAATAGATTATTACATTCGATTAGATCCAATTTTAGCGACCTACAAATTTTGTGATGTCACTATTTTTAGCATGTTTGTTTTGTTTTTGCAGTACGTAACATTGACAGTTTCATGTATTTCTTATTCTCAATGCATATGTAGCATACTAGGAAGTCACATGATCCTCTATGTTTAGTAATTTTTCAATGTCATTATTGCTGGACATTCTCAAGTACTCCATTCCAATTACAAGAATTTTTCATCAATGTCAACATTTATGCAAATATGAACAATTCATTCTACCTATTACATCATTTCCTACTTGTCAGTAAAACCATATTCATTCCTAATGCATAAGAAACGAAAGCTTCAGTTAGTTCAATTCGTGACTTGGGCTTAGTTGCATACTCTTTTGGAAACACATGTCCTTTTTTAGTTTACAAGTCAGGCAAATGAGAAACAAAGAGAGAACAAAGGCAAAATTGTTGAATATCATTTAATCATTCTCTCCAACCATGTGTCTTGCAGTTTAAAGCTGCCAAAAAAGTTTTTAATCATTTGTCAAATACCTTTTGGTGGCTTTGAACCATCAAAAACCATCATTGATCAAATAAAAGAATATCATTATTTAAATGTTGCATTAAGACTGATCAAATTTTGATGAAATATCTAAAGGAAAAACATTAAAAATAGTAAACCTTCATTTTTCTAATTTTTATTATATTTTATCTTGCTTCATATCAATACAGCCTATATAAACTTCTTAACATTTCTTTTCTTACTTTTTCTGTTTCACTTCAACTATCATCGTTTCTCCTTCTTTTTTCATAATCCTACTACCATATCCTCTTTTCCAGTTGTCATCTTTTAGACCATCATTATTTTCGCCATGGTAAGTTTATGACCATTTGATGGCAAAGACGAATTATACACTTCATTTGAATCTCTTGGTTAAATTTGAGTTGAATTGAAAATTTACCTATTTCGTGCTATCACTTTTATCTTTACATTTTGTCCCCTTTTTTTTTTTTTACATCAATAAAATTTGATAGTATTTTTTACACAGAAATCGTAGTTTTTTGTTCTAAATTAAAGTACACAACCTTGCGTGGGAAAACAAACTTGTTGGCTCTAACGGAGAACAAAGAGATGAACCAAAAGCACATAATAGAAATCAAAAGAACATCATATTGAATTTCTAATGTACAACATTATTGTAACATAAACATTGAAAGAAAAAAAAAAAACTAAAATTATACCAATGATGCATGATACAATTGTGAGAAGTATCGTATTTCAGTCTTGTACTGAAGTACCAATTTTACGTACGCAATAAGGATTCTATCCCAACCTGCCAAACAAAAAGATAAAAGTTTACAAAATACAAACTCAACATGAAACAGTGATGGCATATAATTTTTTTAAATCTGGAATATCGGCCTAACTGAGATGTCAGGTTTTATCGTAATGCCTAACATAAGTTTTATAAAAAAAAAAAAAAACCTGAACAGTTAAATGAAATCATGCTAGTGACTACATATGGACTATAAAAGATAAGGCAACGAGTATAAAACTAAGAAATAATTGCTAGTTTAATAAAATTACTCATTTAACAAAAGACAAAGAAAAAGAATATATACTTTCATGCTTTAAAAGGAAAAAAATAGTTATGTTCATTTCATTTCAAAATTATGTACAAGAGCCATATTCATAGCATATGGAATGAGAAGGAAACATCAAATTACAGAATCTTGCATCAGAATACATTAAAGGCTAAATAAATATATGAGACAAACATAAATATACTAAGCATATTACCAAAATTATGTGGTTGGGCAGTGTGAGTTGATCCTATTGATATGAACAATGGAAATCTCTTCAGGCAGGTGGAAGAGGGCGTCGGCATGTTGGGCACTCCATCTTTATATCCATCCATCTTTGCAAACAGCCAGAGTGGAAGAAATGATCACAAGGGGTCACCTGTGGAAGAGTCAGTGCATTAGACTTGTGCTATGTTCACACTGTAAAGATTAGTTTCAATAGACAAAGGTAGCATTCACTTGCCATGCAATCATTAGAACGTGGAGAAAGATCAATGGCTGTCATGCATATAACACAGTCTGTGGCGTGATTAGTATCTTGAGAAAACCTCCTATAATAGCAGTATTTCTCAGGTAGAAACTGCAAATGACAGATGAAGTTAGCAGTGAGAGAAGCATTGTGTAAAAAGAAAAAATGAAACATCCAACTGCATCGTGATGCATGTTGAGTTAAGAAAGGCTAAGGGCAAGAACCCAAAGCAATGAGTGTTATTATCACTACTATGCTCATGATTAAACAAAATGAAACAAAGTAGCCAATATTATAGAGCAAAATTATCAAAAATGGATAACAGAGCCACCCTTATTTCTAGGATGTCTAACTAATCCTTCAAACAATCAGAGGAACATCAGTTATAAGTAAATGTAATTATAAGAAAATAACTTCAGTATAGAAAGAGTTAGATGAAATCAAATGAGAAAATGGTGTCCAACCTGACGAGGAATGAACCACAAAGACCCAAAATAGTGCTGAAGCAAGAGAATTGAAGCTTGAAGTCCAACAAATATAACCAAACAAACACACCAGCTCTGATCTGGTTCTATACGCAAGAAGTTGTTAGGACAACCAAAAATATATAATGGGATTGCTAGCCGAGTAACTGTTATGCCTAATATATAATGAGGATGCAATGGCTTGCGCGAGTCCCGAACGACATTGGTGATTATCTGAGGTATCCAAAAGGAGTATACAAGAAGAAGAATAAGTCTCATATGATTGTGGAATTCATACATGAGCAATATGCCTCCCAGTAGGATCCCATCTGTAAAAGAAGTCAAAGAGTTAGGTTAGATCTGAGTCTTACTTCTTCAAACAAGGAAATCCTAGCACCAGTTGAAGTAACTGAAAATATATAAGAAAAAGTTATCCTAGGCAGGCTTCCATCTTCCTAAGATGTAGAGAGACTATTACAGTTCAAAACAACATAACATGATCATGGATCCTATGGAACAAATGACTCCGAGATAACAATATCAGATAACCAAAGAAACTTAAATTAAATGTGTACTTACAGAATCGGCTGTATAAAACTGATAGTTCACGCCTCATTGCCTCCCAGCCTTCACCATTGCTCAAAGGCCTACTTGCCTTCCAGATGGCAAGGAGATATCTCATCTCAAATATTGAGAATACCACAAACTTGAAAAATGCAGCGGTCGCAAAAGCATTGAACAAGGATTCTGCATGGCAGGTAGGTAGCAACAACAATTATTCATAAGACAAGCTTAAATAAAGAAAATAATCATCCACTAAAGTCACATCTACCATAGCAATGATAATGTTATACTACAATCAAATTGAACACGCATACTTATAAAATCTTCCCTTTTGGTAACAGCAAGGGTGCAATCTGCAAAACCTGTAACCTATTCCAAACTAATCATAATCTTCATGCACTACCATGAACCAAAGATGATAATTGATCTCTTCACATGGCACAACTTTAAAAACTTCTATATATAATTATGAGGTGCTCTGGGAATTAGATATTGTAATTGAACTAATTTGATTTTACGGCTTGATTACAAATCCATTTGGTTTGAAGGAGCAAGGAGGTAATGAAAGCATAGACAGGTTTTGTGCATCCAATCACCATTGGGTTCAATATCAAGATTGATATACATTTTGTGGGACATGCATCAGTGTTTGTGGGTGGGTGGGGGATTCTGATACCATTGTCTATTCGCACTGCCCATACAAATGCAGCTCTATAGCCAGCTGGCAATAAAACAAAATTAAGCATAGAGAAAATATTTAATGAGCTCTTCAAAAAAGGATCCTTTGATATTTTATGAATCCCCAAAATTGGTACCTCAAAACTCTACAAGGATACTAGAGATTTTTAAGATGACAGATAGAGAACTGTTTGTAGAGCAATCTAAATTGATTATATGAAAATCCTTAGCACTTACCAACTAGTATTCCCGCAGTCAAATGTATAAGGCAGAGATAAGCATCTACTATAGCTTGCTGACCAATCGTTAATATTGAAACCTTAGCTGCCCCCTGCAAGGGTATACATGAAACATATTCATTATAATTTATAATCAAACATTGTCCAGTAGATTCTTCAAATATTGAATCATTTACATTAATTAAATTCACTAAATCTATAACACAAAAGGTCAAATAAAATGTTGAGGCAATTTCTTACAGATTGGGTGTTGCTATGCTCCATTTGCCGAATTAATAGAAGAACTTGCAAAAATGAGATCTGGTACAAGTACATTAAGGAAATAACACAGCAATGCACACTAAAAGAGTTTAAAGATGAAAGAAAGGAAAAACACACAATAACAGACAATAACAAAAAGGTAAAGTAGAAAGAAAGTTGATGACTGAAGGATACAAAAGTAACCATTAAGGTATAGTTCACTGCTTTATTATAGTAGACTTCAATGTTAATAGAAGTTGCATTTAACTGTAAAGGAGAGAAGCAGTCTCCATCATCGTCCACAGACGGACTCTCCATTAACCCTACTAGCTGAAAAGAATCACGATCCCCTTCTACAATAAAGCATAAAACACCTTGGTAAATCATATCATGAAAAACAATATTTTCAACCGTAGTAAGAATGCACTCAATGAACTCTGGAAAAAAAAGAGCCATAATTCGTCTTAAAATTCTTCTGCATTAATAATTAATATTCATTAATAATCAGAAATTGTAATATTTAATGTGCTCAGAAGTTTCCTATCGACATTACACACGTAATATTCAAACCAGTGTTTCAAATCCCGGATAGTGGTGCATAGAAGACTGCTCCAAAATGCTATAACGAGATAACATATTGAAGGATAACCGTTATTTTGAATTTTTTCTTTAGTAATGCTTCATTTCATCTTTTTAAGACCTTTTCTGTCTCTTGATTTCGTTTATTCTTATTACCCATGTCTTCCAAAACATTGCACTACATTAACTCCTACAAAATTAATCCCCAACAAATTAAAACCATAAAGCTTCTCACGCAAGGTTTAGATGGTAATGTAAAAACCAGAGAAAAAGATTCTGTATATGTAAGAAAAGTCCCCTAGAGTAATGACGCAAAGAAAGTAAATTTGATTTGAACTCAAAAAATAAAACTGGAAAATTCGAGTGATATAATATATAGCACTGTATATCAGCATCTTGAACCGACTTTGTATCTGTTTTTTTATTTTAAATTAGATATTCAAATAAGTATTCTAGGAGATTAGGGTAGTTAAGATCAAAATCAAATTATTCAAATGTGATGTGATTTCATTCTCCATTATTCTAGAATATTTGGGTAGTTAAGATCAAAATTAGATTATCCTAAATCACTCTATCATTAGTGTTTATGCATCAAAAGTTGAATCAGAAACACTTCAGAAAGAAGTTTTAAAACGATTTGGAAGGATTGGTTCAAGATGTTCAACAAGAGATAAATAGTTTATTGTAGGTAGGGATCTAAATGAGTATGTTGGTAGTTAGGTAAGGGGATTTATAGGAACTATGGTAATTTTTGTTTTAGAGATCTAAGTGAGGAAGGAGAATGGATAGTCTATTCTTGATGTTGCAATGTCATATGATTTCAAGATTATGCACACTTGTTTTAGAAAGTAGGAGGAACTTCTACTAACTTAGAAGTGTGGAATCTCAAGGTTACAAAAAAAGATTTCCTTTTTGTAAGGACCTTTGGTGATAGAGCTTGCAAGAATGGCAAGGTGGTCCCAGGAAAATCTTAAAACAAAACAGAGTCTTGATCATTGATGTTTGTTTTAAAATCCATGAACAGAAAACCCAATAAGTTTCAAATCCAAGAATCATGTGGTGGCAAGGTGATAAACCTGTGACTTCTGAAGTAATTATTAGTGGGAGATAATTAAGAATTACAAGGTACTGATTGACCTCACAAGTTAAGAAGGTTGACAATGAACCTTAATCTCTGGTTAAGTGAAAATGTTCAAAAAACAAAAAGGGTTTTTTAAGACCTTACACACGGAAATGACACTGAAATTGGAATATATTATATAAAAAATATATAGGCTAACTAATCAATTCAAAACTAATTGGCAAAAATATGCTAATTTGCTGTCTTAATACTAATTACAAACAATAATTCTGAATAAACCTGCACAAAAACGGAATAAGGAAACAAATATCTCCCGTTACAATATCAAATCTTAGTGAATTTTGGAGGGAAAGGCAAATGAAATATAACGTTTAATGTATCCTTAGAAAGAAAAACAAAGAGGAACAAAAATATTCATCCGCTGAGAGAACTCAAGTACCGTGTTTTGACAATGACAGGCGTGAAACCTGTGCGGCTATTTCTACATTGCAATGTTTCTCCATTCCCTGCAATGGAGCTGCAATAAGGACAAAACATAAGCATAGAAAGTTAGTAGGTACTATGACAAAAACCATCAAGGTCGGTGGGAGGGGGATCTCTTCAAAGTATAATGGTGAAGTAGATAAATTACAATGCTTTCTTCTCCACGTCTTTTGTCGTGAAGATTCTTGGAATACTTGAGATGAGAAAACTCCAAGCTGTATTCAGAAAGCAATGTATAGCAATTAAATACTCATAATGCTCATTACACTCCCAAAAAGTAACAAAGATAATAACTTTTACATGACAATCATAAATGCCTAGCACTTATACTCCTCACAAACGGTGTTAGGAATTCTCTTATCTTATCTTAGAGAGAAACAAAGGGATCTAGTACAGAAATATTATCCTCTTTATCAGTGAAGTATGGTATACAAAAAAGTCCTCTCCTTTCTCACAAGGAACAAACCCTGTTACAACAAAGTAAACTATTCACTGAATCTAACTACCCTACAAATGGTCTATTTATACCTCCTCTCCCTAAATGTCTTTACAGATATAACAGACACAATAATATCAGTCCAGAACCCCTATCTAATATTACTGAACTTTCTTTCTCCTTTTATTTACTACCGGAGCTTTTGGTCAGGTCATGGCTGAACCTCATCCTCTTTCGGGTCATGTAACTTATGCTAACATCCCAGTCTATAGAACCAGAATGTGGTCTTACTCAAGCATAATTTTGAGGAGATATGTAAAGGGATTATAACATTGAGAAATTTTTATATAGAGTTTTAACATTTAAACCTGCAAAGAATGCACCTATTATTCATTCTGTAGTTTTTGTCCACCCCAGCGTATAGACATGACTTAGGATTGTGATTCTAATACACAAAAAATCCCTTTCTTTACAACAGATGAACTTGTGATGTCAAATAAAATCAAACCCATGAAAAGGCCAAGACAGATTTGGATCATACCATCCTTAAATTTCAGGATTCTATCAAATGTCAATTATACAGAATAACAAACATTTGCAAGTGAAAAAGACCCAATACCAGATGATATGGATTGGATAAAATATAGTCTCCGTCCGGATTTAGTCCCCCATCTTTACCGCTGCAATAAGAAAATAATAAAGAAACTATTCAGCACATTTAAATATTATAGGTTTAGCATCACTATTTAAATTGTAAATTAATTGTGATTAACAAATAAAATACAACTAAACAAGCAACACCCTTTAAAAAACTTAATCAAGATTACAGCTAAACTAGGAAGAAAATAAATTTTAAAAATCTCAATAGCTTACACCTACTTCTCTTCAAATTAACTGGGTACGTAGAGAAAAGTAAAGCAAGGTCAAAAAATGAGGTTAAATCAAAACTTTTCCATAATATCTTACATTAGCAAACAAAATATGTCAGATTTTAAGTTCAGGGTGCAGATAGCTTTTATAAGTCAAAATGGATTGCACAGATTGTATGGAATTGGATTTAAAACTGCCGATAGATAGCTTTGAAATATGAGGCATGTCTCAAAGTAATACTAATGACGTACTATAGCACTAAATACAAGATGAGCTTATGTTGACTAATCTTTGTTTAACTCTGTTTTATTAGCATACAACCAGTTTTATGCTAAACTAACATTCTGAAGTACCAGTGCTTACTGAGTTTTTAATGCAGAGTTAGCAATATTTTAGTTAATTACCCATTTTTCACTATTGAATTCCAATTCCCTCTAGCAAATAAACATTACTGCATTAGCAAGAAAAGGAAGGTACAATCTATTAGATAGCAACTTGCGAAATATAATGAATAAAAACATTTAGCCCAGGAAAAAATGTTCATAGGCACAATGCAGTAGATATCTAAATGAAATAAGGTAGCATATAAATTGAGCTCCTCAACATATTAGCATTCACCTGTTGGCTACCATTCGAAGCTGCCTGTAAGGCCATATATATACACCTTCTACTCTGATTTGAGCACCACCAACATTGTATTCATTGTCAAATACATCATGGAATATGACTACCCCCTGGTAAATAACATAAAAAAGAGAAATAATTAGTGAGAATTTCACATGAGATCTAAACATCTTCATCAATACAAAAATATATTACTATTAAGGGTAATGTATTTGGTTTCATGATCTCAAAAATATGGTGTTCAACCCTATATTAAATTATGATAAATGAGTGCTCATACACTAGTGTAATGAAAAATAGATATTCAAAATACTCACTTTTATGAATCAAGAAATAATTTATTAAGAAAAGAGAAAGACAAACTCAATAGGACACAAATTTTCAATAATAACTGAAAACTACACCAAGAAAAAAGGAAAAAAAGAAAAGAGACTAAGCATGAAACATGCAGCAGATCAAGCTCTCTAAATATTGCCAAATACATCCCCCTCAAAAAGACCTCTCAGATAACCCCACAAATAAACTATGCAACCGACCCTGTCACAAATGAGATCCAAAAGGTAACACTTGACTAGCAAAAATCCTCTCCAACCAAAATACACATGATTTAGTAACAGTGACTGCCAGTGTACAAAATATAAGTCTATTAGAAAATGAACTTTAAGCCCAACTTAATATTATAAAACTGTCTAATAAGGCAAGGTTTGCACCAGCATATATATTATAATTTGACTATACCTCTAGTCAATATAGGATCTCCAATAGATCCCTTAACATATCTATTGTAGCTGATGCTGACAGACTCTTGAGGTCCTTAGAGACATGGTTTCATGCCATTAAACAAAAGCATTTTATTACACTGAATGAGGCCCAAAAGATGAGTTTGAAATAGTGATTCATTTACAAAAAATCCAACCATTCATTCCATCCATTGCATACTACCAAGGGTTTGACTACTAGGGTTATTTATGTGCTAGGAATCTTATCATGTTGGAAGTTTTATTAGGCTGTATTGGTATTAGTACAATCCGTAACACTAAATTGAACATTATCTTGAGCTAAATTGGGATGAAGTAATGTAACCCTTAAGGAAAACAGAATGAAAAGAGAGATTTAGCTTAGTTCTTTAGCATATCAAGAGGACAGAAATTAAAGGAACCTTTGATTCCCTTGATATTTCAGATAATTATTCACAGCATTAACGTAAGTGAATACAATTTAAACACTTAAGGTAAAGAAATTAGAAGCTTCTTCATTAAAAGTTGGTGTCATTTTAAATATACACGAGAACAAACACAAAACTGTATCACATCACATGTGAAGCTTTCTTCTGAATATTTCCAATGTAGATAGGGGATTATTATGATAAAAATATCCTAATATCTCTATCATAATTAGGAAAAATTATCCTTAGAATCTTCGCATTCATTCTATCGGCCGTTATCTCCTTTTTTAAGAGAATGTGATTGCTACAAATAGAGGAGTTGAGAATGTAATTAGAATGACTGTTATTAATAATATATTTCTTTATTCCCTCTCATTATTCAAGTCTATCCATATAATTCAACAACTCACCTGCACATAATGTACACCAGTTATCTTTGTGGGCACACTAACTAATTCAATTACAGAATTTCCATTTATTTTTCTGATGTCCGGAAATCTGGTAGAGCCTTTTGTAGTATCTAAAAACTTCCAAGTCCCTGCATTCAAAGATGACAATATAGATATATCAACACACTATAACAAGCTAGTAAACTCATTCCAAAACAAATTAGTGAACAATGTTTATTATAAATATGCACTCATTCATATTTTAATAAATTAAATAAAAGTCCTTTTAAAACATTATTGTGCCAAATGTCATAGCTTTAGTTGGTCCATGGGAGCAAAGTTTCCAACTTTATAAACAGATGATGGCCCCTAAACCATAATATTCCATCCAGTGGTAGTCAACTAAGAATGTTTATGAACTTAACAAAGAAGGTAAGAAAGCATAGTCTTAGGATCCAATAGTAAGATACGAGACTTCAGTCCCATATTGAAAGAATGAGATTCTGGTGTGGGGTTTATACAGCCTTGGGCTCTCCAACTAAAATGGCTAGATTTTTGTGGTGTGTTTCTCCTATCACAACAATATTGGTCCTCAATAAAGACAAATTGATCCACGAAAATCGAAAAACTTGAAGTCATTAAAAAATTCAAGTAGGGATAGAAAAAAAAAATTCCAATCATGATTCCTCTGAATAGACACTCACCCCCAAAATCTAGCTCATGAAATGAGGATTCTCTAAACCTTTATAAGCTCTACTTTGGCTATATCTACAATTGATATCGGATCTCAACACACCTAGGATTGGACACTTAGAGCATGGAATGGAGGTTGTAGAACTAGTCTTTTTTAGGCTTAAATATGATTATAATCCTATAATATACCCCTTTTATGCTTTTCACCCTTATAATTTATTTCTTGTTGTTTTAGTCCGTTTATAATTTTATTTTATGGTTTTTATTCCTCTTACTGTTAAGTGATGACATGTCTATAGGAGAACAAGGAAGATGTTTCTTAAATAATAAGGATTAAAATGAATATCTTCTAATATAAGACGAACTGATATCAGAAGTTTAGCATTTTAGAAATACTAAACAAAAATTTGTATGGACCAAAACCATTAGAAAAGAATTATAACTAAAATGACAAAACAGATATATATTACAGGGACTAGAAACATATTTAAGTCTTTTTTATATATATTGCATGGGAAAACCATGGGGCTCATAGATTTTTGGATAGTTAAGGGTGGTTCCATATCATATCTTTGATAGGTTTTGATACCGTCTTGAATTCGGACAAACTTAACTCAGCCTCAAAGCTAGCTTTTGACACAAGTCTAGTACAAACATTTATAAACTTTATGGCCATATCTAAAGTCAATGTGGGATCTCAACAAAGTAGAAACTCAACAGTCAAACACATACAATTATGCAACTACTTACATCAAACATTTGCTCAACAAACCAAAACTATGACAATCTAAACATACATTTATGTAAGTAAAGAATACCAACCTCTGTAAGTTCCAGTTATGTTCCATTGTGAAAATGGACCTAAGTCGCTTTCGTCTTTTCTTGTAAAAACCCACTGAAAGAAGCAATGTCAATAATACAAGTAAATGAATGCATTTGACACAGGCATTCAGATATCAATCTATCACTGAAAAGAATGTTTAGTTTTCAAGGAGAAGCCACGTTGCCTTGTGGACCTGTGGTAAAATGATAGTCCTAGGAGGAATGTTACGGCCTTGCAACCACACCATAATGGCTCTTACAAGAAACTTAACTGTAAAAGATCCAATTTGTTTCTCATTTGATGATTCAATATGTTTCATTTATTTCTAAATAAAAGTTCAGCAAATGCACACAAAGAATTGATACCGCATCAAGTCATTCTAAACACATATACTTGAAAGTCAAATCGTGCAAATGCCTTCAGCCCTTTACAAAAACCACATTGTTTTATCTTACTCGAGCCTGACATTAAACATCAAATTTTATGTTTCCACTTTCACAACAGGCAAAAATAAAGAGACAAAAAACAGTAGCACCTAACCTAAGAAACCCCTCCAAGCTCATTCATTCAAAACTAAACTTGAAGCAAGAAATGATCAATTATAAGGCCAAAACAAAGCATGAAAAAGTTAGGTTCAAATTGACACTCAGCATCAACAATTCCCACTCCAAAACACAACACAGGGGCTAATTCTAAACCCAATTGCAACAACAACAAAAACCAAAAATTCACACAACAATAAACATACCTCATCACCCCAGGAATTGGTTCTATCCCTTAAGGGTCTCAAACCCGCCACAGGACTCAGAAACAACAAAAGCACCAACCACCCACATGAAATTCTCAACAAAATCCCCACTTCCCTCCTCTCAAGTTCCAATCTTTGAAAGTCAACCTCAACCATGTCCAACCCCAAACACACCATACCACACAGAAACTACAATTTGAACAGCCCAGTTCCTAGTTGTGGCAGCTGATCACAGGGAATCAAAGAGAAAAATCCAAAACCCATCAGAGGAAATCGCTTAAGAAATCCAAAGGGTTGCTTCAAAAGGAGTCAAAGGAACGAATCGCTCGCCGAGTCACAACAACGAGTCACACCAGTTAGAGGTTGATTCAGATAAGAGAGAGAGACAGTGAAAGGCCAACGACTTTGATACAAAATTTGGCTTCACCAGCAAGGTCTGCCACCAAATGAAGCCAATTTTGGTTTAATTAATAAAAAAAAATTGGATTAAGAAAATGTAAAATGGTTTTGGGTTTGAAGGAGAAGGACTGGGTAGGACCAGGAGCCGTGGTTGACGAGGTTGTCTCTACTGTAGTACGGAGTAGGCTGCGGTTTTCTACAAAGGAAAATTATTTTTATGAAAATATTAGAGAAAGAAATATTATGTTAATATTAATTATTTTAGATTTCATTATTATTTAGCATTTACAAATTAATTAATTTTCATTATCAAAATTTCTTTGTTCAAATTGTAAAGTAATTGAATTCTAAATTTAGTCTTTTTAAAAGTTATGACTTTAATTTTTTTCTTAATAAATTAAAATATATAATTAATATTTATTTTGACAAGTTAAAAAAATAGATATTGAAAAAGTGACTAGAATAATGAATTGATATTTCACAAATAATAGAAGTGTACAGAGAATCTACATATTCAATGTTATCTGTATCTTCATGGGAAGGGGTGGGTATCTCATATTTTTATGAAAATGAAAGTTTTTTTTTTCTCCAACTATTATTGTTCTACCTGTTTTTCAATTTTATTTTGTAATTAGAAAATATTTTGTATAAAATTATGAAGTATCAATATAACGTGTCTATTGGAATAATATTTTTTAATATAAGTTTATGATTCCTAAGAATATAATTTTGTTAGCTATCTGTATCGAAAATTCCTTTAACTATTTTTTTCCATCCACAACGTTCAAAAGTTGAGACAGTGTTTAAAAGAACAGATTCTAGTTTCACTCAAAGTTCAACTACATTCTATCTTAGAATTAAAAAAAAAAAAGGTTGAATCATTCTAAGAAAATAAATACTCCTTCCAAACCTTTTAATAAATAATAAATTACAAGTTTATTCTTTTATAATAACCCGCGTGTAATGTCTACTCTGTTAATTTAACACAATTAACATATTTTAAATGTGTTCTCATGCCCATTAATTAAACAATTTTTTATTTGGTTCTTAATAAAAGTTGTTTTTTCATCTTTGTAAATTTTAAAGTAATTGTGTTTTAAGATAAAAAGAAATAGTCTTTTAAAAATGAATAATTATTGATTTTAGATATTGTAAAGTACTTTTTATTTGAATTTCATTGTTCATCGATTTAAAATACCTAACATTCATTTTAAGATATAGAAATAACATTTATTTTAAGATATATATATATATATATATATATATATATATATATATATATATATTTTATTTTATTAATTTTATTTTTTAAAATAAATTATGACCTTTTATATTATAAACATCAGTTAATGTCAATTACAAAGATCACTTGACCAATTAAAAACATCAGTTAATTCAACACATAAATAATTAATGAGTATTACATGATATTAAAAACACCAATTTTTAATGATAAAAAACATTTTTTTATATAAATGGAAATGAAAACTTAATTTCTTTACGAAACTAAAAATGTATTTAAGTAAAATAAATGTATAATTGCAAGTCGTTTTCCTATATATATTGTTTGAAATAAAGGAAAGAATTGGAAAAGGTGAGAGAGAGGGGAAAAAATATACAAGAGATATAAAAATAAATAAATTGTTTGGTTAAAGAGATATATATAAGAGAAATACAGTAGAAAAATAAAAAAAAATCTAAATACTAATACAAAACTAATAATAATTTATTTTAGACTTAATTACGATTGTACTTCCTAGAATTTTAATGTTATTTCGTTCTTGGTACTCAATTTTTTTTTTTTTAAAAAAGAGTTTATTTTAGTTTGTTAAAATTGAAAAACTCTTATTTTAATTCATAATCACTAAATTTTAGAGATTAAAAATGAGTTTTTTTAAGACTAATTTTAAATTTTCAAATTTAATGTTTACAGATTACATCATATTTCACTAAATTCGAAGAATTAAAAAATATGATTAAGTCTTATATTTATTTATTTATTTATATATTATATATTATACTATATTTATCATGGAATGAAAACAATGGATTATGGTATTTTATATAATTGATTAAGAATTATTTAAAACATCAATTTTTACTTGACTGTAAATTTGTTTTACTAAGAACCCCACGTGTTTTTAAATATTTCTATCATTTTTTTTCTTTCAAACTGCCATAATTTTTGTTGAGAATCTAAATTTCCTAACTTTTCTTCTTTTATGAATTGATTCATCAATTTATAAGGATATATTTAGCCTTTCTTTATTTCCATTCAAATAAGAGAAACATGAAAAGGGAGAGAGAACACTTGTTTGCTTCTATGAAAAATGCATAAAACAAAAGAGACTGAAGTGTCTTAATTCTCTCTTCTTCTTTTTTTACAATGGTATAATTTCTCTCTTGTTGTATCAGAATGAATAAATTTTTATCAATGTGGATAAATTCATGTTTAAAAGTATAACTTATTCATTTTGAAATTGTATTTTCAAGTACAATTTTTAGTGACAGTAATTTCATTTCATTGAAATCATGATCCCAAACATAATTTTATTTTTTTTAAAAATTCATAGAAATAAGATTCTATTGTTTTATATTTTTTAAAACTATACTTCAAAACACATCTTTAGTATTTTTAATTTTTTTTAAATCGTGTTTTTAAGCACTTATATATATATATATATATATATATATATATATATATATATATATATATATATATATATATATATATATATATATATATGTATGTATATATATTGTAATTTCCTTTTAAAATCATGCGCACTTTTATTTATTTTTCAAGTTTTTTTTGTTTTTTATTCACGTATTTAATGATTTTTTGTTTTTAATTTATTTAAAAATTATTTATTTTTTTAAATTAAAAAATATGGATTTTAATTTCAAGTTAATATTTATATTTAATGTAATTAAGGAATAAAAAATAATAAGACAATAAATGAAAAGGTTGAAGATTCATAGAAAAAGAGATTTGATAAAGTGATAACTAAGGTTCAATAATAACACTTAAAAAAAGGTAAACGGTTGTGAGAGTTCATGCTATAAGTTAGTATTCTGGTGTGAAATAGGGATATAACACTTTAGAAATTGAATTGCTTGTAATTGAATTCTCTTCATTTTTTAAATATTTCGTTTGGATAGACGAATTAAAATATCTTATATTTCAGTTTTTTTTATTTGGATAAAGTAATTGAATTTCTCTTTTAAAATAAAATTTTATTTCTAAAATATTTATTTTAAAATATAAAAATTGTAAAATTAAACTTTAAAAAATATTAGTTAAATTTAAATATTCAAATAATATTAATAATTTAATGTTTATTAAATATACATGTATGTATAGAGAGAAAGTTACTAGTTGTAGAATTTTAATTTTCTCCTTTTTTTCAATGAATTTCAAATTTCATTGTTTTATTTACTTTAAATAATTTCTAAAAAATTCTAAATTTTAATTTCCTTTTAATTTCCTCATCAACAAAAAATTATTTTAATCCAAAGAATTTTAAAAATTTACCAAATAAATTAATTATTCTCTTAAATTTCCTTATTGATCTTTGTTATCGTTGCTCTCAACTCATATCCTAATTTATACTCATATTATCATCATTATTGTTATTAGCTTTATTATCTCTAGTTCCATAATTCAATAATCAAATATAGGAATATATTGTCCATCTATAACAATGACATTGAATTGCATGTCAAGGATGATGTTATTGTAGAAGTCACAATATATTTGATGTGGTTGAAAAAGAATTTAGTTAAGATGGAAAATATTATAAGTGTAAATAATGTGCTGGTATTAAGATTGTGTAGGCATGTTATGATGATGATTTACATATCTCAAAAACATTAGAGTTGATTGAAACTTAGATTGACCAACATTATTTTTGTAGAATGTAGTGAATGTTGAAAGAAAATCCAACATATTAATAAAAAGGTTGTGATTGGAGTTTTTGTGTTTCCTGCACCGGTTGTAATGTTAAAAAATAAATGTTAATTGAATATGAATAAAAAAAACATGACTAGATGCATTTCAAATAAACTTATATAATAAGATATTAGTGGTTGATATAATATGTATCACTGTTAAATCTAATCATTACATGGTAGGGAGTTATCCAAATGACCTTTCTCATTAAATTTATTTTCTTGAAATGGTTATGTCAATTCCTCTACATTATTATCTATTTTTAATGATATTGTGGCTATTTCAATTAAATTGTTATATATTGGTTTTCTCACCTTTTCTTTATGAAATTTATCTAAGTTGAAGGAATCAGTATAAATAAATTAGCAAAAAGTAAATTAGCAAAGACTAAATTGTTTATAATCAGTTGATAAATATTTATTGTGATGAAATATATAAAAGGAACAATCACTTTATTAAAAAAAACACATAAATATTTATCAAACGTCTCACATCATTTTTGTGATAGATAAAAAATATATACAGAAATAGATAAAAAATTTGTAGTTTACATAAATAATAAAGAATAGATGTTTTTAGAGAAAATTTGTAAATTTTAGATAATTAATAATCTTATTTAATTATAAGTTATCAGAGGTGTTTCTTAATAAATAAATTGTATAAGTAGTTGTTGAAGTCCTATGTTTCATCACCTATCATAAGTAGAAATTAGTACACGGATAGTAATAATATTTTAACATCAGTATTTATTTTTTACTTCCATATCACGCTTTTATATATATATA
>Ga0209489_102413_pt1 | contig 38148 bp, 15 predicted proteins | sample SiratrowhiteBW_FD_187527 | JGI IMG/M metagenome (GOLD analysis project Ga0209489, IMG submission 187527) | Root nodule microbial communities of legume samples collected from California, USA - Siratro white BW (SPAdes) (version 2) | ecosystem: Host-associated > Plants > Roots > Nodule | place...
TTTTTGGTTTTGGTAAAAAAAAAAAAACATGATTTTAGCACTAAAATAAAAATAAGAATAAAAAAATAAAAAAATGGAATTGAAAGTGAAATTAAGAAGGAGAATAAGGCACAAAGTAGACTAGATTCATTGACTTTGGTTTATTTATATAAAATTAATAAAAAAAAGTGATTGAAAAAATAAAGAAACTAAAAAAAAACAACAAAAGAATTAAATGAAATAAAAGTTACAGGGGAGTGACATGAGGTACCATGGAATTTGGGTTTGATTCAAGTATTTATAGATTAAAAAATATTAAATGAAATAAAAAAATTAGTGACAATTGTTACGTTTAGGTACGTGACAATTGCTTCAAAGTTTTTATTATTATTTAGATTTAAAACTTTTTTTTACTTTTTGTAATATATTTCTAATAAATTTATATTTTATTAAAAGCACATTTAATAAATTTCTAATATTAATGTTTTTTTTCTTTCTTAGTGTTTCATCTAAAAAATAAAATTCAACTAAATATCTAAATGGCCATACACGTTATTCGGATTTTAGTTTGAATAAATTTTTGATTAAATTCCAAAATGACCATTCGCCGTTATGCGCGATTTAATTCAGAAAAAATGTTAATTTCGTTTGGAATATCAAAAAGGTCGTACCCATCTAACCATATCCAAAATAAAGTTTAATTTTTAAAAAAATAATAAAAATATAAAAATTCAAAAAGTAAAAAATATCAAGTTTCTCAAAACAACTCATCTATCCTCTAAAACTACGTATTTCCTGATTCTTCACTCATTATGGATGTTGATACGTAGGAGCAAGGTCAATCCTTATCGGGTCTTTTAATTTAAAAATTAGTATTTTGTTCTTATTTGTATTTTATTTTTAGGAAAAAATAAATATTTAATAAACCACATTTAATTTTGCTCATTTGATTAAAGGTATTATCTTAGGACAGGCGTTGTGAGGTGCTAATACCTTCTTCATGCGTAATCGACTCCCGAACTCATCTCTGATTCGCAGATCATTTCCTTTTCTCTTTACTTAGTTTTTCTATAGTTTTCCATAATAAACTATGGTGGCGATTCCATCTCTTTTTTTTTGCTATTTTTTTTAATTTCTTTTACGGATCGCCGTCAGCTGTCGTGAGCTAGGTCGCGACAATATTGATAAAGTTAAGTTATATGATGCTTTTAGGCTTATTTTTATAATAAAACCAAATCTTTCTAAGCTTGAAACTTGCTAAATCTTATGTTTTTATAAATAATTTGTTATTTTATAAATAAGTTATTACTTGAGTTTTTCACAAATATTACTCTAAATCCTATTAATTTTTAAAAATAAATGAACAAAAAATATTTGGGTCAAGAAGAACAAGATTGTATCCCCAAGGAGCACACAAGGAAAAAATTGAAATGTTGATGCTGAAAATTAAGCCGAGCTCACAAAATGTTGTCCAGGTCACAAAACTGTATAAAGTTACTTTATGTAAAACACTTTTATCCCTTATTTTTTAGATTGAATGTTATTAATTCATGTCTAACCTAAGAAGGAGAGTTTTGCAAAAAACATGTTTTGAAAAATGTTTTTGACAGTATGCCTAAAAAAGTTGTAATTGTGTGTGACATTCTTCATTAGACCCTACTCTTAAGAAAATTGCTTGTTGGATCGTTTGTCAAGGATAAACTTTGTCTGTTAGCGCCTACAAGACAAAGCTTTGCAAAATGTTAGTAACTTCTCTAGAGTCATTTACTCTCAATTCTTAGCGTATAGTGTTGCATATCTTTGTTTAGGCTTGTAGTGCCTTCTATTTATTTTTATCTTGCATGTTTACCTTGCATTCTTTTGACGCTTCTTGATAAAAGATGGTTTCATCAAAGCTTTAGCGATCTACATTCCTTATAACTTGAAAGACTTATATCCCATGCCATAATGGTAAACTTCTAATGTCATGAGTGATATGATTTAATGTTGATGAGATGTATATCAAAGAGTATCATCTACTAACAATATGGTCATCTAGTGCTTCTTATTTTCACTTTAGCATATGTATATTGTTTGTTAAAGACTCGTCTGACCTTTACAACACTTGTCTATTCTATTAGGAGTAAATGTCTAACGTGGGCTCATATACTCTTTGTTTTTCGTGATTTAACTATGACTTTTACCTTTAACAAGAACATGTTTTTCTATCATGATTAAATATCATCTTGAGTTCTTTTGTCTATTTTCTATTTCACACCAGATAAATTATGTTAGTTACAACGTCCTTGCTTTTATATAACTATATTATTTATTTTATCCTTACTTTACAAATAAGAGTTAGAAAATCTTATCTTTAACTCTTGTGATTAAGTTCACATTTTAAAATATTTGTATCCTATTTAAATAAAGTTAAAACATTAGTAAACAAATCAAATAGTTTTTTAATAAGCATTATGACTAATTAAAATAAAATAATAAGAAGGAGAAGAAAAAAATTAAAAATAATAATTTTAAAATATAATTTATTATAAAAGCATTAATTAATTATTAAAAAATTATTTAAAGGAACCTTTTACTTATATCTTAAATGTAAGAGATAAGAAAGAATAAGAGATAAGATAAAAAACATAAAAAGAAAAGCAGTCACGTGGTTACATTTAATCATAATAAGTTAGATAAATTTGGCTTATAAATATATGAAGTGAAAGAGAATATGAGAAAAAAGATGAAGAGGTAGGATTTAAAAGAAAAAAAAAAAGAGTTGGAGTAAAAGATTTAGTAAATTTTAACCTTCCAAAAACACTTATAACTATATTTTTATTGTGTCACTCTTACCATGAGAGAGTTTATAAATTTATATTTATGTCATTTAATTTATGCATTGATCCCATTATAAAATTATATTTATGTCATTTAAATTTTTGTATGGAGTTGGTTCTCTTTAATTTTATATTTACATGATTTATCTTTAGTTACGGTCTACTCCTCTTTATTAAATTTATATTTAATTTGTCTTCAATTACAATTGGTCCTATTTATTAAATTCATATTTAATTTATCTTTAGTTACACATTGATCGTCTTTATTAAAATTATATTTATATATATATATATATCAGTTAATTTATCTTGAGTTATACATTCATCTTATTTACTAAATTTATAATTATGTTATTTTATTTGTCTCTAATTACACACTAATCATTTTTATTAAATTTTATTTCATTTGTATGTGATATACTAAAACGTATCTAACTTTTACTTAAAGTTCTTATTTTGATTCTTATTTTATTTTGTATTATTTTAAACATCAACTTTTTCTAGTTCAAAGAAATACATATAAAGTAATAATAAAAATAAGGTGAAAGTAAATGTATTTTTATTCAATGAGTTTGTACAAAAGAAAGTTACATATATATTCTTTATTATTATTTTATTGTTGAAAAATAGTATGGACAATATTCAAGATGGGATGAATTTAACATTTAAAGATTTTGGCAAAACTTAAAATTATAGAAGAGTATTTGTATTAACTTTAATTGCAGTATAAAGAGCAGACAATTTCAGTAAGCAAATTTCACAAGCATCATATTTAAACTCAATTCAGCGTATATATATATATGTCAATGACCAAAAATATCAAAATATATTATTATCTATTACCATCAAATTAAATATCTAAAATATATATCTTATTAGACAAACTATAAAAGCCTTAACATTTAGTATATCATATTGGTTCATCTATAATTTTAGTATATTTTTTTTTAGTTATCACAATGACAAGTTAAATTTAATAGTATTTTATTACATTTAATGGTAACTAATTTTTAACCCATTTTATCTTCTAGAAGTACTTGACAAAAGTATTTACTAAATTTTAAGTAATAGCAATTAAAAATAAAAAATATTAATTATAAAGAAAAACTTATAACAATCTATTCATATTTTTTGTTAGTTTTTTTTATTTAGGTTTTAAAAATAATAGAAATATAAATGAAGGCTAACATTGTAATATTCAATTTTTTATTAATTTTCAAATTCAAATTACTAATAGAGGAAGTTACAAATCGTTAAGAAAACTACCTAAAATTTATCCCACAAATTAGTATATGTTAACCAATAAAGGAAAACTAGAGAATCCCGTTATCTCTTGTTAACGCGACGCATTAACTGAAAGCATAAATTTAGATGTTAAATGTAGTAATTTCTAACAAGTTTTAACTGCTATAATTTGTTTTAATTTTAATAAAGGCTTTTATCAAACATTTCATACAATGTCAAAACGGTAGTCATTAAACATAATAAAATCTTACTACATTTAACTTCATATAATCACGTAACGACAATCATTCAAATAATACATTAAAACCATTGTTGAACTAAAAATGGATAAATTTTATCAAATATACTAAAAAAATCATAAAAATATTTTGGACTAAAAAACAATAAAATTATTTATAAAAATGAATGATTTTTTTGTTATACTTAAAAACAAAAATCATCAAATGACCCAAAAATTTAAATTGAAAATTTTCATGGGCTAGCCCCCACCCCATGAAGTGGTTTCTTCACACCCATTCATTTAAATGACTCATTAGTACTTATTTCATAATCCATTTTCTATCCCTATCAAATTTATTCATCATATTATGAGTTCTAATCCCTAATTAGGGATTATTGTTATTTGGTGTGTTATTTCAATATATATATATATATATTGTGTATTTTTATATTTCTTTTGCTCACATTATCTATTACATATCATTATGTTTTCAATATTGCAAAATAGATCGTTCAAAGAAAATTATTTATTTTCAATTTATGAGACATCGTTCACAATAAATAAATAAAATAAAAATAAGCATTTTTAAGTTGTAAGAAAAATTGGAAAAAAAAATACTATAAAGAAGAAGAATCCTAGTATTTGAATACACACCATGCTTTGACTCAACAAGACCCTCACCAATTTCTCTCACAATTAATTAACAGTCAATTCATCCTTTTTCTTCCCACGCACGCTCCATTTTCTCGCGAGAATCTCCTAACGAAACGGAAAAGCGCAGGGGCAAAACCGAAGTTTCACTCAACACTCAGGTCAATTTTCTTCGTCCCTTCACTTTTATTATTTCCTTTCGCTTTCGCCATTTTCTTTTCCTTTCTTTATTTTTTTTCACTTCCTTTCCGCACTATCAGCTACAGAGCTACCACACCACAATGCAAAATTTTTTATGCTTTTTTTTTTTTTTTTTTCAATCTTCACATTCTCTCTCTCTAAGACTCGTTTTCTCTCTCTTCTCCGACTTCGCAATCAGATCACAGCTTTCTTGGAGATTCTCTCATTCCGATTTTCTCGCGCTTTCTCGGCTGAGTTTAGTCGCCGGAATCCGCACAGTGTTCCGTCCGTCGCGCGATAGTTTAATTTCTCTTTGACCTAGAAGCTGTATCCGGCGCCGATCGCCGCCGGAGATCGCGGAGTTGCGCCGTGCTCAGCAACTCGGAGTTCTAGGTGCTGTTATGCTTCCGGTGACGACGTTACCTTAATTGTGCGCATTGGAGGTCGATTATGATGATGGAGGTTTCGAATTTAAGCGCGCGTGAGGAGTTGGAGGCGTTGGTGAGCGAGAATTCGGGGCTTAGTGAGGGTTTGGAAGGGTTGTTGGGTGAATGGAAGGGTTCGGGTACGAGAACGGGTGAGGTAGTGTGAGTTAGGTGTTGAGTTTGGGGGATAGTTTCTTCTGAGCGGTGAATTTTGTGTTTCGAGTGATGTCACGCACTGATACGATGACGACGACTTCGGATCTTAATAGAACTGGTCCCGTGGAAAGAGACATTGAGCAGGTAAATTGGTTAGTTCGTGACTACTGTGTTCAAATTGAACTGTTAAACGTTTATTTATTGATATTTAATATTCAATAGTTTTTAATTGGTTATTTTTGCATAAAATTATTTAACTATTAGAAGAATTTTAATTGGGAGCTATTTATGGATATTCAAATAGGTTTTCAAATTGAATAAATAAACGATAAATGATGATGATGATGTCAACTTTGTACTGTACTGGAAGTCAAGTTTGGTTGGTTCATTAATTTGTTTGAACTGCCAGGTAGGGGTGTTTCATCTGCTGAAGTCAGTATTTTTGGGTTTCCTTTGATCCTTTTGTTGTAATGGGTTTGATTCTGCATTGAGTATACATGCGTTTCTACACCATTATATCGAAATTCTTTGTAATTTTTTTTATTTGTTTTATCTCCGTAACTATTGGTAGGAGAGGAGTAAAATCTAAAAACTTTCATTCGGTTCAGTGAGTGGAAATGTTGGGGGGCATTAGTATTTGGTAGTAATGCTTGGTAAAAGGGGGTGGTGTGCTGTATGATGCATGCTTGCAATCTTCTTTTATATGGTGGAATCAGAAATCTGATGCTTTGTAGATCTTAACACTTGAACATTCTGATTTGGTAGTTCGAAAGGAGCATTTGAATCATTGTAGATACGTCAGGGATAAGGGCTTTAACTTGCAGAAGAGCAACGGTTTTGCAAGAAGTTATATTATAATATGGTTATATAAAGTGTTAAATTGAGAAAAGGGAGTACTTTTTTTATTATAAGTGGGTTATTTTGCTGGGTCATTTTTGTGTCAATCTAGTAAAAAAGGCTATATCTAATTAACGCTAATAAGCAAAACAGCTTTTTAGGACAGACTACATAACCTATCTAAACAAGTTAAGTTATAGAACCAAGATAAATTGTTCTAATAATTTGTTTTGTACACACAGCATAATGACATCATTTGATTTATGTAGTTGAAAACCTGCATAGTGGTAAAAGGCTTTGGTCATTGTATCTGACTATCTGATTATTTATGTTTTCATGAGCTCATACTGTGGTAGATAAAGCTGATTCTGAAAATTACTAAAGGATCTATTGCTCTTTTAATATTGATAGTGATATTTAGGTTGTAGTCAAGAGTGAGACCAAGTTCATCTTCTTGAAACTTTGCTGTATGCTTGTGGAGATGCTACTAATAAAGAAATCAGGATAAGAATGAAAGGTCTCTGCAGAACTAATGCGTCTATTGTTGCCAAAGATATATTAAAAAAAATCTAGCTGCTTCCATTTTGGTGACTAGTTTTTTTAGATAATTTCTAACCAGCAAGGAGGGTTGGATAATAATCTCACCGTTATAACATATTTGAAGAAGTTTTTTCTATTTTCATCTAAGCTGATGTGCATTCAGCTTATTCTCGTGTGTTGTTTGTGGATTTTGATATTTGGGCAGGACATTTTGTGCTTGCCAAATGTGCTGACTATATTGACCAAGGTTCTTTATTGGTCTTAACTACAGGCTATTACTGCTTTAAAAAAAGGGGCTTACTTGCTCAAGTATGGAAGAAGAGGGAAGCCCAAGTTTTGTCCTTTTCGACTTTCCAATGTGAGTTTGGTGCTTGTTTTTCTGTACATATATATTAATACTTGTGAAAATGTATGTCTCTCTTTTCTTCCTAAGATATATGTTTGCAAATACTTTGTCCCTGTATTATTTTCAAAGACAAACTTAGAGCCTCAGGCTGTTTTCTTTCTTAGTTGTGTATTTTTATTATTTTACTCTATAAATAATTATAACAAACTTTCTTGTGAAGGAAGAAGTAGGGAGAAATATAGCAGACGGCCTTGAAGTTGACAGATTAAGACTATTAGTAATTTTTGAAGAGGGGTAAAAATGTATTCATTGAATAAATTATAATGTGAGAAAGGAGATTTCAGAGGTTCATACTCAGTTTAGATGACTTAACTACAGTTAGATCAGCATATTAGGTTTCTAAACTGCTTGCAGTATATTGTGAAATTATTGGAAATGACGATTGCTGTGGTTGATTACAAAGTTTTAATCATCTAAGTGAAAAAGTTAAAACATGATAATACCATCAGACGGATTGGATCTGTGTTAGACTCCCTTTATAAAATGGAAGCTTTAACTTGCCAAAGGCCGTATCTATTAAATTTGGAGTTAAGAAAGTATATTACCTTCTTGACTATATCAAGATCTGCTGTATTGAATTAATAGAAACAGAGTGAAATGATTCATTGCTTGGAATGAAAAGTTCAAAGACAGTGAACCTCTGTTACAGGATGTGTTTGTAAGTGTAGGGGCACACTGCATAACTGATATCTGTTCAGTTGTGACCAACAAACAGCCAATGATCAACTGCTGTTAGATTGTAAGTACCTAAAAGAAAAAGAAAATTGAAATATTACAAAGTCAGAGAAAAGTATATCTCTAACAAGCTGCATGTTGTGATTATGGGTGATATGTATAGAATCTACTTGCTTACATTTCATTGCTCCTAGTATCGTGCTTGTTTTGTTATCGCTATACTCGAATATGTTATTTGGTTATGTAAGACAAGTCAAACCATTCACATGGTTTTGCCAAGCAGTAAGGTTTTGAGAATTGAGATAATTGAGTCATGATGACATACGTTGTATCATATTTTATAGTTTCCATGCCAAGTGTCAGAACTTCTATCCTTGACACTCTTATTCCTCTGAATAAAAGGTTGAATTTATGCATTGGGTAGGTGGGCTTGTTCGTTATCGATGCCTTCAGCCTAAAGGAGGTAGTACGTTAGATATAAAAACCATTCATAAGCCTTCACCTAATTGCTCTAGTTTTTAACATTTTATAGTTTTTAACATATATAAAAGTAAGAATTGAATAAAAGCTTGAATTTAAGCATAGGGTAGGCGGGCTTCTGCATTATCCATGCTTTGAACCTAAAGGAGGTAGTGTGCTAGATATAAAAGCCAGTCATGAGCCTTCACCTAATTGGTCTAGTTTTTAACTTTTTATGATAGTACTCTATATATATACAAGTAAGAATTGAGTCTACTAGAATAGGTAATTACCAAGATGAGCTATAGACTTTGATTCCATGTCAGATTTTATCTTAAAATAAATTGGCATCAAACAATGTTGCCCAACGCATGTATAAGCCACACTACAAGAATTGGTGCAGGCAATGTGGGACTTCCGAACATGTTGGAGCTTCTGCAACCATGTGGTTTGGAGGTTGATCCTCACCACCCTTGTTCTTCTATATAGAAGCTAAGTTTTAGGCTTTAAGCACAAGGTGTAGATTGGTTTGTACATTGTACATGCTTCGAGCCCAAAGTGTTTTACATGGATTCTAAGGAGAGATATGAAATTGTAGTAAATAGTGAAGATAATTTTAGGATAGACGAATATCACATTCATTGTTTATATATATATATATATATATTTTTTTTTTTCTTTTGACATTAGGAAAGTGGGAAATAAGTATCTAAGATACGATATAATAATTTGTTTATCTATCCTAAAAACACCTTCGATGTTTTATTACATAAATTATCCATGCTTCTTCACGTGACAACTTAAGTTTTGGGAATAGTTGATTTTGACAGTTTCCATTTTATGCAGTTTTTTTCCTTCCAATAATTGTTGGTTTTTCAAAAGTTGAAAGTATTTGATTTGTCTGTTGCTTTCAGGATGAATCTGTTTTGATATGGTTCTCAGGGAAAGAAGAGAAGCGCCTTAAACTAACTAATGTTTCTAGGATTAAATCTGGACAACGCACAGTAAGTGTTTCACAATGACAAGGAAATCATTCGTATTGTTTGCTGCTTCTGATTTAGCCGACAATGCCATTTCTTATTTTTATAAATAATTGTTGTAAGGTAGTTGCGTAATTCATATAATTAATAAAGCTTGCATCTTATGTATGTAGTATTGTGATCTCACAATTTATTCCTAGTCAATATATAGATGATATGCCATTCACTATCCATCTTCTACTAAGAAGCTTGCCAGCTAGGTCTCTTGTTATTCTGAATCTTTTCCATTATATGGCTGTTTTTGGAAATTTTTTGAATCCTGTTTCCCTTTAGGAGATGCTTCAGATTTATTATGATTTACTGGCTACTGATGATTAATTTATTGGGGTCGTGGATTTTCTTTCTCCCCTGCTATCATTTATGTAGTTTACAATAGCAACTATTATGCTGCTTCTTTCCGGGAATTTATATACATGCTGATGTACTTTTGCGCTGTATTTTCTAATAACGTGTCATTTATGTAAATATACACTACACGGTCATGTTGTTTTGGTATACATGATCATGGGTTTTTTCAATAATCGTAAATATATTCAGAGTTTCTTCTTGACTATGAGCATCTGCACTGAATTCATCTGCAGTTATAAGGTTGTCTTGTCTATCTCTGTTATGACTGATTAAACATGATTCTATTTTTTTCAGCCAATCTTTCAAAGATATCCGCGGCCTGAGAAGGAATACCAGTCTTTTTCTCTGTTTTACAATGATAGATCGTTAGACTTGGTATAAATTTCTATATTCATCTTCCCTTCCCCATCTTCTGAAAATGATCCATATATGCAGCTTGGTAAAAAGGTATTTGATTAACTAAGTATCAATTAATTTAATCAATAATCTACCTACTGTCAACCACAAATTTGTAAAAGGGGTGGTGGGCTATGGCAGAAACGTGTGGTAGATTCATGGTTAACCTTGGATAAATTATTTGTTTGATTTAACTTATGCTTGGTTGATCAAATATTGTGTGGTCACAAAATAAATGAGAACTTTTTTCCAAGCTATATTATGGGTCATTTTTGGGGTTGTGCTTGGTCTGCTTTTTTGATTGCATGAATATAATTTATATTATGAGTATTATTAAGGTATATTGTTTCTAAAACTTTATGTAATGTTGTGATCAATGCTTTTCTTCTAGATTTGTAAGGATAAAGATGAAGCTGAGGTTTGGTTCAGTGGATTGAAAGCGTTAATTTCACGCAGTCATCACCGGAAGTGGAAACCTGAGTCAAAAAGTGATGGTATTCCATCTGAAGCTAATAGTCCTCGAACATACACTAGAAGAAGTTCTCCCTTGAATTCTCCATTTGGTAGTAATGAAAGCTTGCCAAAGGTATTTATATTGTGTTTCCTTTTATTTTCTCCCTGTTTGACCGCGTTTCAGTTACAATGTTTATTGAGAGGATTTTTTCCTCTTCCGTATTCAGGACAGTGGAGATCATCTTCGCCTTCATAGCCCATATGAAAGCCCCCCGAAGAATGGTTTGGATAAAGCATTTTCTGATGTGATTTATTATCCTCTTCCTCCAAGGGGTTTCTTCCCACCAGATTCTGTGAGTGGCTCACTCCACTCTGTGTCATCAGGAGGATCAGATAGCATGCATGGTCAAATGAAGACAATGCCTATGGATGCTTTTAGAGTTAGTCTATCAAGTGCTGTTAGCTCATCTAGCCAAGGTTCTGGTCATGATGATGGTGATGCCTTGGGGGATGTTTTCATTTGGGGGGAAGGCACAGGTGATGCTGTACTGGGCGGTGGGGCTCACCAAGTTGGGAGTGATTTTGGTGTCAAAATGGATTCTCTGTTGCCCAAAGCCTTGGAATCGGCAGTAGTTCTTGATGTACAGAATATTGCTTGTGGTGGGAAGCATGCGGCCTTAGTTACCAAACAAGGTGAAATTTTTTCTTGGGGGGAAGAATCAGGAGGAAGGCTTGGGCATGGAGTTGATTCAGATGTTCCCCATCCAAAGCTTATCGAATCTCTAAGTAATACAAATATCGAACTTGTAGCTTGTGGGGAGTATCATACTTGTGCTGTAACACTTTCTGGTGATCTTTATACATGGGGTGATGGCACTTACAATTATGGCCTTCTAGGGCATGGAAATCAGGTGAGCCACTGGGTCCCAAAAAGGGTAAATGGCCCTTTGGAGGGAATACATGTTTCATCTATTTCTTGTGGTCCATGGCACACTGCCGTTGTAACCTCTGCTGGGCAATTATTTACTTTTGGTGATGGGACATTTGGTGTTCTGGGTCACGGAGACAGAAAAAGTGTTTCCTTGCCTAGAGAAATAGAGTCCTTGAAGGGTCTTCGTACTGTTCAGGCTGCTTGTGGTGTTTGGCATACTGCCGCAGTTGTGGAGGTCATGGTTGGAAATTCAAGTTCCAGCAACTGCTCTTCAGGGAAGCTGTTTACATGGGGTGATGGAGACAAAGGTCGACTTGGACACGGTGACAAGGAATCAAAACTTGTTCCAACCTGTGTTGTGGGTCTTGTTGAACCTAATTTTTGTCAAGTGACGTGTGGTCATAGTATGACTGTTGCACTTTCTCGATCAGGCCATGTCTATACAATGGGTAGTTGTGTCTATGGCCAGTTAGGAAATACTCAAGCTGATGGGAAGCTACCAACCCGTGTAGAAGGAAAACTTTCAAAGAGTTTTGTGGAAGAGATAGCTTGTGGTGCATATCATGTAGCAGTTTTAACTTCAAGGACTGAAGTTTTCACGTGGGGGAAGGGTGCTAATGGTCGTTTAGGCCATGGGGATACTAACGACAGAAGCACCCCAACATTAGTGGAAGCTCTGAAAGACAAACAAGTAAAAAGTATTGCTTGTGGTACAAATTTCACAGCAGCCATATGCCTGCATAAGTGGGTATGTGGTGTTGACCAGTCTCTGTGTTCGGGCTGCTGCCTGTCGTTCAATTTCAAAAGGAAACGCCACAATTGTTATAACTGTGGACTTGCTTTTTGTCATTCATGCAGTAGTAAGAAATCTGTCAAGGCTGCAATGGCACCAAACCCCAACAAACCTTATCGTGTCTGTGATAATTGTTTTAATAAACTAAGGAAAACCACCGAAACTGATTCTTCATCTCAGTCTTCTATGAGCAGAAGAGGAAGTGTTAATCAGGGACCGCTTGAGTTTATTGGTAAGGATGACAAACTGGATTCCAGATCTCATAATCAACTTGCCAGGTTTTCTTCAATAGAATCCTTGAAACAAGTGGACAGCAGATCTTCAAAGAAAAACAAAAAATTGGAATTCAACAGCAGCCGTGTCTCACCTGCTCCGAATGGTGGTTCACAGTGGGGAGCAATGAATATTTCAAAATCTTTTAATCCTGTTTTTGGATCATCGAAGAAGTTTTTTTCAGCCTCTGTTCCTGGATCTAGAATTGTTTCCCGGGCAACATCCCCAATATCTAGACGACCTAGTCCACCTCGATCAACTACTCCAACCCCAACGGTAGGGGGACTTTCATCCCCAAAGGTAGTTGCGGATGATTCTAAGAGAACCAATGATAACCTCAGTCAGGAGGTTATTAAATTAAGATCGCAGGTACTTTATCTTATGCTTTCATTGAAAGATGGTATTCCCTTATTGAAATAGGTTTTAGTAGAATTACAATGTAAAAAGGCTCTCTATGTTGTATTGAAACTAGGTCTTTCTTGTTAATGATATTATTTTAATGTGGATTGTGTCTGAATAAATGACCCAGCTACCATGGGGAGAAAGAAAAGCTAGCAAGAAAGGAGTTTATACCAATTGCTATTATGCGTTGATTGTTTCTATCTAAATGCATGTTTAATTGGAAGTAGCCACATTATTTGCTGTATTTTATATCATCTGCTACTGGTTGAGATATTAATTTACGAGCCAGAAAATATAAAATTTCAATCTATATGCAGAGAATTAATATTGTCATGTAAATTTTAAGTTTTAGTTATTGTTACATCATAGCATGTGCATGCAACTGTTTCGGAAGGGGTGGTGATAGCTGAGCTAGCTCGTCAACTGTACAAGATGCAGTTGGCTAAAAGTTCAATAAGTTGGGCTCATGAACTCATGTGCTGAGTGTGAATTGAAAATTGAAAATTTGACTTTCTTTAGTCTATGACCTGAGCTTGAACTATTATAGATTTGGCTCTGATAGAGGTCTATGAGTATTAGGCCAAGGAGACGGACCTTGGATGTAGAAGAAATGAAAAAGGAAAAACAAAGTTAAATAGACTAGGCCAGGACAGGACACACAGGACCTGTTTGCAGGAATCTTCTCCATAAACACTTTTAGGTGAGAAAAATAAGAAGGGAAAAATGAGTTAACAATTAGCTTATGGAGAAGCTAAAATTAGCTTATAGATGAATTAAAAGTCAGATTCTGGAGAAACTAATACAAAATAGCATCTACTATTTAATTTACGAATAAACTAATTTTATCTTATGGAAAAGTTAACTTCATTTTCCTTATTTTTCTCTTCTAAAAGTGTTTACGAAGAAGTTTCTCAAAACAGGCCCATAATCTGGTCTGTTATGTTTATGTTTTGGTTGGGAGGCATGATTGTGGAGAGGTAGTTATATAGGAGTAGTAAGACCGGAGGGCTATTTTTCTCTTTCTGTTGTTCCTTTCGGATTCTAGCTTGGGCAATACCTCTGGGTAGGGAGTTAATCATGTCATTTATACCCCGGAAGATGTTTAACTCACTTTCATTTGGTGGAAGAGTTTATGTCTTCTGTTAATTTATTTTCTAAACCGCAACTTGATGAAATCTCCTGTTCATTTATTTGTACTGAGCCTAATGAATTTTTTGCCCGTGTTCAGGTGGAAAACCTGACTCGGAAAGCGCAGCATCAAGAAGTGGAGTTGGATAGAACAACTAAACAGTTAAAAGAAGCGATAGCAATTGCAAGCGAAGAAACTGCCAAATGCAAAGCAGCAAAGGAAGTGATCAAGTCGCTTACTGCCCAGGTAGAATCTCTAACCCCTCGAGCCACTTTTAAAAACTATATTCCTACAACAGCTACAAGCTCTCACATAATCAGAAAGCAAAATTCCAAGGAACCAAAAAAAAAAACGTTTTCATATTGGGTTTGCACACACGTAGAGGATTGGTAACATTACTTTTGTTTTTCCATTTAAGATAAGCTAACTGGATCTAGAGAAACATTATTCAAGTAGATTAGTTATTTGATTAGACCCAACTCAGCAGGGTGAGTAGGCTTCTAAATGAAAAAAATAAGCCATTGCCACTATAAATGTGATTTGTTGTCTTGTCTGTAATTGGGCCTTGTTCCAGGCAAGTAGTTATGAGCATTGGTCTATAAATTATAACTGGCTTTTGTTTATCATAAATATTGTCGAGAAAATTTGCATTTAAATACAAATTTTGCTTGGAGACCAAGTAGTGTACATATTAAATGGATGACCCGCCTCTGGAAAACATGCCTAAACGACTACAAGAATGAGGAAAATCTCACAGAACAGAAGCTATGCATTGGTTTGACATAACTTTACCAAAATTTAATATCCTAATACAATTTAGGAAAGAATGAATGACTTACAGTTGGACTTAATTCAAGTAAACTAAACTGGTGTGTTTTCAATTTTTATATTTTAAACTTATGCCTTGTCTATATGTACTGGATGTATCAGAAATGGTCTCGCTAAGCTCACATGTCTTTGTTTCTTGCACTGAATAGTTGAAGGACATGGGCGAGAGATTTCCTTTAGGAGTGTCCAGGACTGTCAGATCACCGCCCTCTCTTGCTTCCTTTGGCCCAAATCCTGGTTCCATTGACCTTAACAATGCTTCCTTTGATCGATTGAATATCCAAGCAACAAGCTCAGAATCAGACTCAACTGGATCCAATAACCAGTTACTCTCAAATGGATCAAGCACCATCATCAACCGGAGTGCAGGTCACATTAAACAAAGTCAGTCAGATGGTACTAGCACAGGTCACATTAAACATGGTCAATCAGATGCAACTAGTAGAAATGGAAGCAAAACAAAGGATAATGAGACTGAATGGGTTGAGCAAGATGAACCTGGTGTATATATTACTCTCACGTCCCTACCAGGAGGTGTAATAGATCTTAAAAGAGTTCGCTTCAGGTATAGAACGATTATTGTATTTGCATTTTTTCTGGTTGACATACAAAAACACTTCACCTCCAAATTTGATAATGTTGAGTAGGGGAATGCTAAGAATGCACTTTGTAATACATTTTTGCCATCACATTCTTTATTTTTAGTTGGAATTCATGTGGGTCTCACCAATATAGAAATAGAACTACTATTGGAACTTACATGAATTTTAACCAATTATGTTGGAAGGAGTGTTCTAAGGTCTGACAAGCAATTTCCTACCTAAATTCTTTATCCCTTTTTTGGTTTATGATGTAATTGAAAGCTTTACTAGGAATTCTGATAACTGTTGCATTTCAAATGTTAGCCATATCATGTACAACCTGGGTTTAACCTTGCAATGGTAAATGCAGTCGGAAACGGTTTAGTGAGAAACAAGCAGAACAATGGTGGGCGGAGAATCGGGGAAGAGTATATGAACAGTACAATGTGCGGACGATTGACAAATCAACCATTGGTGTCGGGAGTGAGGACCTTGCTCATTGATGATAAAGCAAGAATATGCCATCAATTACATACATATGGCTTTGATCCGACATAAAGCATCATAGGAGAGTAGGGATTTGATTGTGGTTTTGAAATTCCACGTTTTCATTTTATTTTTTTTTTTTCTAATTTGATTACATTTTAATTTTTCCGTATATGTAGCTTATCTGGGGGTTGAGGGTGAGAAATGTAAATTCGTAGTAGGTTGTTGGCTCTTGTTTAAAGTAGCTGCAATGTAAATTTCATAAGCGAATGCATTCACTAATTTTTCTTTTACACCAGTTATATAATACCTTCCGCCATGGCATAGATGGCTTTAAGTAGTTGATATAGATGGCCTCTTCCAAACTTTCTCTTTTTCGTGCTCCTTCACCATTTCAAAGCATTACGTTCCAATAGAAGAAATTTTAAGCAACTTCAAATAATTTATTATTTTAATTTTTTTGCTTAAACTTGATTATAATGCATAATAATATTTATCATGGTAGGAAGTATTGTCTGATACACAATATGGAAGCGTACAATACATTTTTTCTCCCATGATAATCTTTGAAATACTAGTTTTTTTTGCAAACTATAACTAACACATGGTTATCATAAGCACTAGATAGAATTATATTTGAGATTCTTTTGGGGCAATTCATCAACATTAAATATAACAAAATCCATTATTCCACAATCTTTCTAGTCTTCCGTAAATCAAGCAACAACACCTTTATCATATCCCCACTTTTTACTTAGTGTTGTACAAGTCATCGAAATTCTGTGAGTTGAGAAAACCAACCTAAGCTTCCAAACAACTTTAGCCAGTAAAATAGAAAAACAGTACATCAATAGCGATTTAGTATTGAATTAACCATTACCTACAGCTTAGAGAAAAAAATAATTGAACTTTTTTTATTGCTACTTTATACCTGTGTTTGTCTGCCTTGTCTCAAGTGAAATTCATTCACAATATCATGCCTAGGATGATGTGCTACTTTTTGTATTTATGTTTCTCTTTTAGTTGTCACTCATAATTACAAATTTACTATTTTTTTTTTTTAACAATGTGAAGCATCTTATTACAGAATTTTGTGAATTTGAAGATCATTGACCTTGACTACTCTTGGTGCTTGATTGGAATGCCAGACTTATCTAAGGCAGACAAACTTGAAATTGTTTCTCTTCGGAGTTGGTGAACATTGCCTCAGCTCCATGTTCATTCAAAATCTCCCCAAACTCTTATTGCTGAACGTTGTTTTTCTCTAGAGGAACTTTCCGTGACATCAAAGGAAATTATAAAGTTGAACTTGGCAGACACAAAAATATGTCCATTGCCATCATCAATTTGGCAAAAGAAGAAACTCACTTTTCTTTCACTAAGTGGTTGTATGAATCTAGAGTTTGTTGGGAACAACATTGTCCACTTATCCTCTTTAGAGGAGTTAGACTTATCTGAAACTAATTTTAAGAGCTTGCCTACACTTCCATCATCCCTGCAACTATTGATGGCCAATAACTGCACTTCTCTAGAGACAGACTTCACTCAACAACTAGTGTTGCATTCTTAAAAGTAGGTACATATAATTAAAATCTTACATTGTTAAAAAGAGAAATATACTTCAAAAATTTGATCATTTTATTGATATAAATAAATCCTAAGTTTTATTCACTGGAATATTGCATTCTCAAGCTTTTGCTTGGTCAAAAAGTGAAGAGACATGCAACACTTTGTTAAAGGAATGTTGGGCCAATGGAGCCCACTTGGAATCCTTTTGTGATACTTCTCAGAAACTTGCCTGACATGGACACCGTATTTACATAGTTTTTTCTAATTCTTCTTTAATACTTGTAAAAGAGTCTAGTTATTCTCTGTTGCAACTAAGAAGTTCTTGTGCTTAAAGAATCTGTTTTTTATTCTCTGCTATGAGAACTGTGATGGTCTTTTCTCTATTTTCAATTTTACCTCTGAATAGAAATAATGGATATGGCTAATTTGATCACTTCTTGTTTTCTCTTATATCTTGGCTCATGTGAAGAAATGTCAAGAACACAGTGAAATATAAAAATATTTGCTATCTCTTCAATTGTAGTGTTATCCTCATTGCAGGTGCAGGACTTGAAATTCAGAATGGTTGAGCAGGAAATGATCAGTGTTGTTTCTTCTTCTTCTAACTCTTGTTCTATGTTGTCTACAAAAAAATATGATGTTTTTATAAGCTATCGAGGTGAAGACACACGCAGGAACTTCACAAGCCATCTTTATGAGGCTTTGATGCAGAAAGAAGTGGAAACCTACAAAGATGAACATATTGAAAAGGGTGATGAAATCTCACCAGCACTCATCAAAGCCATTGAAGATTCTCATGTATCTATTGTTGTCTTCTCAGAGAATTATGCTTCCTCAAAGTGGTGCTTGTGTGAACTCATCAAGATTCTAGATTGCAAAAAAAGCTTGGCACAGATTGTAATACCAGTGTTCTACAACATAGATCCATCCCATGTGAGGAAGCAAACTGGGAGCTATGAGCAGACCTTTGTAAAACATGAGGGAGAACCCAACTGCAACAAATGGAAAGCTGCTCTCACTGAAGCAGCCAACTTAGCTGGATGGAACTCTCAAAATTATAGGTAATAAAATGACTTGAGAGTGTGCAAATTTTGTAGAAGAAAATGAGACAGACATTATTTTGTTTTGAATACCATCGTAGTGCAACACCTTTCATGATACTTTGCTTAGTATGATCATTTGTACAGTTATGCTTTTGTTTTGAATTTGTTAGACTAACAACATATCACTAATCTAATTCTTTGTTTTCCTTTTCATATGCCAGGACTGATCCTGAATTACTTACGGACATTGTTGAAGATGTTTTGAAAAAATTGCCTCCTAAAATTGAGGAACACCATAAGAAGCTTGAATCGAAGAAGTTTTTTTCAGCATGTGTTCCTGCATATAGAATTGTTTCCCGGGCAACATCCCCAATATCTAGACGGCCTAGTCCACCTCGTTCAACTACTCCAACCCCAACGGTACGGGGACTTTCATCCCCAAAGATAGTTGTGCATGATGCTAAGAGAACCATTGATAACCTCAGTCAGGAGGTTATTAAATTAAGATATCAGGTACTTTATCTTATGCTTTCATTGATACATGCTATTCCCTTATTGAAATACTTTTTTCGTAGAATTACAATGTAAAAAAGGCTGGCATGTCATTGCCTCTCTCTGTTGTATTGAAACTAGATCTTTCTTAATGGTATTATTTTAATGTGGATTGTGTCTGAATAAATGACCCAGCTACTATTTAATTTACGAAAAAAATAAACTAATTTAATCCTATGGAGAAGTTAACTTCATTTTCCTTATTTTTCTCTTCTAAAAGTGTTTACGGAGAAGTTTCTCAAAACAGGCACATAATCTGGTCTGTTATGTTTATGTTTTGGTTGGGATGCATGAATTTTTGTCCCTGTTCAGGTGGAAAACCTGACTCGGAAAGCGCAGCATCAAGAAGTGGAGTTGGATAGAACAACTAAAGAGTTAAAAGAAGCGATAGCAATTGCAAGCGAAGAAACTGCCAAATGCAAAGCAGCAAAGGAAGTGATCAAGTCGCTTAGTGCCCAGGTACAAACTCTAACCCCTCGACCCACTTTTAAAAACTATATTCCTACAACACCTACAAGTAGTTATGAGCATTGGTCTATAAATTATAACTGGCTTTTGTTTATCATAAATATTATCGAGAAAATTTGCATTCAAATACAATTTTTGCCTGGGGACCAACTAGTGTACATATTAAATAGATGACCCGCCTCTGGAAAACATGCCTAAACGACTACAAGAATGAGGAAAATCTCACAGAACAGAAGCTATGCATTGGTTTGACATAACTTTACCAAAATTTAATATCCTAATACAATTTAGGAAAGAATGAATGACTTACAGTTGGACTTAATTCAAGTAAACTAAACTGGTGTGTTTTCAATTTTTATATTTTAAACTTATGCCTTGTCTATATGTACTGGATGTATCAGAAATGGTCTCGCTAAGCTCACATGTCTTTGTTTCTTGCACTGAATAGTTGAAGGACATGGGCGAGAGATTTCCTTTAGGAGTGTCCAGGACTGTCAGATCACCGCCCTCTCTTGCTTCCTTTGGCCCAAATCCTGGTTCCATTGACCTTAACAATGCTTCCTTTGATCGATTGAATATCCAAGCAACAAGCTCAGAATCAGACTCAACTGGATCCAATAACCAGTTACTCTCAAATGGATCAAGCACCATCATCAACCGGAGTGCAGGTCACATTAAACAAAGTCAGTCAGATGGTACTAGCACAGGTCACATTAAACATGGTCAATCAGATGCAACTAGTAGAAATGGAAGCAAAACAAAGGATAATGAGACTGAATGGGTTGAGCAAGATGAACCTGGTGTATATATTACTCTCACGTCCCTACCAGGAGGTGTAAGAGATCTTAAAAGAGTTCGCTTCAGGTATAGAATGCTTATTGTATTTGCATTTTTTTGGTCAACATACAAAAATACTTCACCTCCAAATTTGATAATGTTGAGCAGGGGATTGCTAGGAACGCACTTTCTAATACATTTTTGCCATCACATTCTTTACTTTAGTGGGAATTCATGTGGGTCTCACCATTATAGAAATAGAACTACTATTGGAACCTACATGAATTTTAACTAATTATGTTGGAAGGAGTGTGTAATGTATTGGAATCTCATGATATAGGTTCTAAGGTTTGACAAGCAATTTCCTACCTAAATTCTTTATCCCTTTTTTGGTTTATGATGTAATTGAAAGCTTTACTAGTAATTCAGATAACTGTTGCATTTCAAATGTTAGCCATATCATGTACAACCTGGGTTTAACCTTGCAATGGTAAATGCAGTCGGAAACGATTTGGTGAGAAACAAGCAGAACAATGGTGGGCGGAGAATCGGGGAAGAGTATATGAACAGTACAATGTGCGCACGATTGACAAATCTACAGTTAGTGTCGGGAGTGAGGACCTTGCTCATTGATGATAAAGCAAGAATATGCCATCAATTACATACATTTGGCTTGATCCAACATAAAGCATCATAGGAGAGTAGGGATTTGATTGTGGTTTTGAAATTCCACGTCTTCATTTTTGTTCTAATTTGATTTCACTTTAATTTTTTTGTATATGTAGCTTGTCTGGGGGTTGAGGGTGAGAAATGTAAATTCGTAGTAGGTTGTTGGCTCTTGTTTAAAGTAGCTGCAATGTAAATTTCATAAGCGAATGCATTCACTAATTTTTCTTTTACACCAGTTATATAATACCTTCCGCCATGGCATAGATGGCTTTAAGTAGTTGATATAGATGGCCTCTTCCAAACTTTCTCTTTTTCATGATCCTTCACCGTTTCAAAGCATTACGTTCCAATTGAAGAAATTTTAAGCAACTTCAAACAATTTATTATTTTATATTTTTTGTTTAAACTTGATTATACTGCGTAATAATATTTATCATGGTAGTAAGTATCGTCTGATACACTATGAAATCGTACAATACAATTCTCCTCCCATGATATGAATATTTGAAATACTAGTTTTTTTTTTTTTTTTGGAATTGCTCATATATTATGCGAATTCTAGGTCGGGTCATGCTACTCAGTTTGATAAAAATCGTAGATTTTGTTTTTTACCTTTTTTTCAGTGAGGAGTGGAAGTTGATATATAATGGTTTGTTCATGCTTTTCCTCCAACCATTTGCACGAACTGAGAGGGGACACTAGGAACAGCAGAAGAGTAAGAACAGTTGGACAATGAAAACAGTAGAACAATAAAACATTAAAAGATTGTAAAAGAGTTGGAAACATTGAATTAGGGGAAGAACTTTGAACAAAAGACAAAGATGACCGACTGATTTTTGCAATAGTTACGCCTTGGCAATAACAACACTTATTTTTTTTATAGAGTAAGTTGACAACCTTAGGTGTGGCCAGTTGATTCTTATGTGACAAATTCGATTCAGCATGGCACTAAGGTGAAAAATAGGATTTGAATCTGCATTTAGTCCAGTCACAACACCATTCTCACTGGCTTTTCCTCTTCCATTTCCAATTAACCGTTGCAACTTCCTTCATTCTTTCTTTTGCAATCAACCCATCATCTTAGTTACAAAAGAAACGATAGAACGTTCGTGGTAGTCACCGTTGCACATCATCATCATCACCATCACCGTCGTCGTCACATACATTGTCTGTGGGATTCAACAGAGGCATGCCTTGGTTGACCACAAACCACCTTCCAATGCCATAACCCAAGGGACAGTCTTGCTACGTCATTATTAGCACTGAACATTCTAAGTGTTTAATCCATACCTGATAAAAGTGTTTAACCATGTTTATTTTTCTACACACACTAAATAAAAATTACTCAACCCTAAATCATTACAGTGCTAGTAATGTCGTTTAAGCGTTTTGCCAACCGTGTTGCCCTCCACCTTTCCCACGGTCCTTTCCTGAGTAATCAAAAGGTTATTGAAAAAATGCCTCCCTAAAGCCTTCACACACTCAACCCGCGAAACAAATCGTCAAATGTTTTAAATGTTCTAACAATCCTACAAAATACCATTAATACCTCTCGTTCACCTAAGTCAACAATCTATATACGCAGTTGGCAAAATGTTGATAGCCACGTGTGGTTGTCAAACCAACATTTTTCTTTTAGATATGTAACATGTAGTCAAATGTTATAAGAATCTTATGAAGTAACAACCTTTGTTTTTTAGGTTGCATTGCTAAACTCGTGTAATAAATATAAATAAATACCATTATTCTTTTTAACTATTATTTGATTATTAATTATGTATTTGTATATTGATATGTAATATATATATATATATATATATATATATATATATATATATATATAATATATATATATATATATATATATATATATATATATATATATATATATTTAAGTATATGTTACATTTTGTTTTAATGTTTATAAATTCTGCAACTGTATGACAAGATTTAAAATTTAAGTTTTGCATAAGTAACTAGATTCAATTTCCATTATATTTATTAATATAAATCAATGAAAAAATTAGTTATTTTATAGAGATTTTATGATTAAGAGGGAGTTGATTTTGCAATAAAATGTAATAATATTAATAATTAAATAGATTTTGAATCCCACTTACCCTTTCCGCCATTTATCCCACAAGCCAACCTTTCTCCTGAGTTTCTCCCCCTTCGCTTTCCCTTCTCCTTCTCTCTCTTTTTCTCCAATCTTTCCTTCTTTCCTTTCTTTCTCTAACCTAGTGACGTCATGCAAGACTTCAGACAATAGAAAAGTGAGATATTCAAGACTTCAGACATTAGAAAAGTGAGAGAAAGACACCATTGACAATATTGGCAACATGTGTTCTTTTTCTATTTCATTGTTTTGTAATATCATCTTCTCATACATCTTTCTTCTTTTCAATGTTCTTTTATTTTTTACTTTTCATTTTGACACGTTTCTATGTTATTTCTGAAAATTATTATACTATTCTTTTCATGGGTTTGATATTTTATCTCTTGACCAGGAATAAAATAGTATGTTTTAAATTTTAGTATTAATATTATATAAGAAAATTATATATTTTCTAATACACACGATAAGTATATAATTTCATTGAATATGAGATGTGAGTACCGCAGATTGATAACACCCAAATATGAATGAAAAAAATATAAATATAAGAATAATAACAATAATCTTCTAAAAACAAATAACCAAAATAGCAAAAAAAATGGTTTCTTTGTATTAGAAAAAGAAATGAAATAACCTATAAAACACATGTTCATCAATAAGTCATTTATCTTTCAATAATGTTAATATCAAATAGCTAACTTGCAAAGACATTTAAAAAAAAAGTTGAGAAAAGATATAACTATAATTAATATTACAAAAAAAAGTGTGTAACTTTTTGTTTTTATAATTTTCATAACTAAAAAATATATATTTTGTTGTTGCGAGAAAGGTCAAAACATATAGACATTATTAATCTATCACAGAAAGATGTATATTCCAATTTAACCTTGTCTTGGGAAAATATTGATGAGTAAAATTTCTAAATAATAGGATAAATATCTTAAACATATAGTGATTTGAATGTATGAGTATCTTTTCATTTGATGATATCCAACAATATTACTAGAAAGTGGTATACTACGCTTTACAAATTTCTAAATTGCTTAGTATTTTTTAAGATTATGTATAACAAATGCTATAAGCTCTCAGGTCAATCAGAAGAAAAAAGAGACATTATTTGACACAGAAGACATTACTTGTATTTTTTTTTTAAGTATTATTTACCAACCTCTATTTCTATTTTGTACAAAGTCGTGTTGTGTGTATTTTTTGTTCCCTTATTGAGGTGTGCAACATTTATGTTCCAGCCTTTTGATTTTCTAATTTATGGTGTATATATATCTTGCCTTTGGCTCCATTAAGTATAATAGAAAGAATACACACCAAAATATGTGGTTGTTTCCTATCTTCCTATTACATTTATGTTATGGTATCAGAACTCCACAAAGGGCTCTGCTGATAACCATTCCAACATCATGGTTGCATCTCACAATAGTTCAACATCTCCAGAAACAAATCCCCCTTCCAGTCCTGCGAAGAAGGATGCTAGTTCTCTTAACCCAACTCAAAATCCCTCCAATCCTTATTATCTTCATCCCAGCGAGAGTCCAACTTCAATTCTTGTCACACCTCCCTTGATCGGTAGTAATTATAACTCATGGTCTCGCTCATTTTGAATGGCCCTCATCTCTAAAACATGATGGGGTTCCTCACAGGTTCTATTCTTGTCCCACCAACCACAGACTCACTCTACTCACATTGGGAGCATTGCAACACCATAATCATGTCATGGTTGCTCAACTCTTTGTCTCCATCCATTGCTCAGATGTTATCTATCTTGATTGCACTGCTGACATCTGGTCAAATCTCCGAGATCGATTCTCACAAGGTGATTTGCTACGAATCACAGAACTCCAAGAAGAGGTATATCTATTAAAATAAGACACTAAATTTGTTACTAACTATTTAACAGAACTTAAACGATTACGGGAAGAGCTTCTGCCCATGTCGTCAATAGTGTTGCCACTGATGGCAAGACGAATGAAGCAATAGAACAAAATTGGGCCTAACCTACCTTTCTCTCAAGCCCAAATTGACATACTCATGACTGTTCTCCAAATTGGTGCTACAAATTCTGCTTCAACGAACCAAAAACACCCAGCCCATACCAGCATTTCCTCCTCCTCCTTTGGATCATCTTTAGGTTCAGTGGGCACAACCAATGGTACCCACTCTGTTTCATGTTGTTCACATTATTCCTTACAAACAAACACATTTTTTACATGATAGGCCTTGGATACTCAATTCCGGGGCCACGGACCATGTTGCCTCCTCTTTAAAAATGGTTTCAACATCTTTCTAAAATCGATCCAATCAAAGATCATTTACCAAATGGATCTCATGTTTTCTCACCCATCTCTGGCTTAGTTAAATTTTCTCCAACATTAACCATCCACAATGTCCTATATATTCCAGACTTTTGTTTCAATCTCATTTCCATTTCAAAACTAGTTCAGTCTCTTAAATGTACTCTTACTTTTCATTCTGATTTTTGCAAATTACAGATGATTGGTTTGACTAGTTTGAAAAATGGATTTTATCACCTAACACTTGGCAAGCAGCAATCCATTAGCACTACCTTACCCTCCATCAACTCAACCATTCACCCTGCTATTACTCCTAGCAACCTCTGGCATTTCCGTTTAGGACATTTATCTGACAATCGGTTGGATATTCCGTAATTTTCTTTTATTTCCAAACATTCCAACAAATTCATTGATGTCTGTCATTTGGCAAAACAATGAAAATTATCATATTCTTCTAGTAAAAACTGAGTTTCTCATTCTTTTGAATTACTTCATTTAGACATTTGGGGACCTTTTTCAAAGGCCTTTATTCATGGTCACAAATATTTTCTAACAATTGTCGATGACTTTAGTCGTTACACTTGGGCTATTTTGCTAAAAACAAAAGTGAAAGTTTCCTCACATGTCCATAGTTTTGTTAACCTTGTTGAAAATCATTTTAACACAAAAATTAAATGCATTCAGTTCGATAATGGACCCGAATTTTTCTTAAAAGACCTTTTTTTTTCAAAGGTATATTACATCAAACAAGTTGCGTTGAAACTCCTCAACAAAATGGTCGCGTTGAGAGAAAACATCAACATACTCTCAACGTGGCTCGTGCTTTACTTTTTGAATCTCATCTCCCAACTCATTTTTGGTCTTATGTCATCAAACACACCGTTTTTCTTGTTGATCGGGTTCCATCTCCGGTCATTCAAAATCAAACCCCTTTTGAACTTTTATTTGCACAACCACCCGACTTTAGTGATCTTAGAATTTTTGGTTGTCTTTATTATGCATCCACTTATGCTACCCATTGTAAAAAATTTGACCCTCGCTCCAAGTGTGGCATTTTCTTAGGCTTTCAAAGTGGCACTAAAGGATATGTAATTTTTTTACAAACTCATGACATTTTTATTTCTAGACATGGTCTATTTCATGAAGGCTCTTTCTCCTTTTCTCATACCCATAAACCTCCTTCCTTGCCTTTTGGGCTCCTAACCCCTTCCCACCGAGCCCACACTGATACCTTCTCACATCTCCCTTCCACGTAGCACACTTTATCCCCTCATCCATGCCTATCTCATGCTTGCCCTCACATCCCCCGAGCTTCTCCATCCCTTATTTGTGTTGATTCAACCTTGTCTTCTCTTTCTCCTTATTCTGACCTAACCCTCAGCTCCACCACTCCTCAACCTCCACTCCATCGCACCGTCCATCCTCATCAACCACCCACATATCTTGATGACTATGTGACCAATTCCATCTTTCACTTGCCAAACCAATCATCATCTACGAGCTTCCATCCTCTCCGCGCAGTCCTTTCTTACTCCCATCTCTCTGCATCTCACCATCAATATCTTTTCTCCCTTTCCACTAACGCTGAACCCACCAGTTACAAGTAAGTTAGCTGCATCCGTCTTGGGTACATGTCATGCATGTTGAGATTGAAGCTCTAGAACATAACAAGACTTGGCTTCTTGTGGATATTTCGCCCAACATTAAACTCATTGGCTGCAAATGGGTTTACTTACAAGCTCAAACACGTCCAGATGGCTCTATTGAGCGTCACAAAGCTTGACTTATGGCTAAGGGTTTCTCTCAAATTGTAGGCCTTGATTATTTTAAGACATTCTCTCCTGTTGTGAAGATGACCATTATCAGGGTTGTTCTTACTCTTGCCTACATTCACCACTAGCCACTTCAGCAGCTAGATGTTAATAATGCTTTTCTCCATAAGGACTTATCTAAAGATGTGTATATGAATGTTCCTTCTGATGTCTCCACCTTCTTGCCAAATCAATGTTGCAAATTGGTCAAATCTATTTACGGCCTTAAACAGGGCAGCCACTAATGGTATGAGAAGCTCTCCCTTCTTATTTCTTATGGTTATTAGTAGGCTTCTTTCAATCATAGCCTTTTTATTAAGACTACCACATTTTCCTTCACCGCTTTGATTGTTTATGTTGATGATATTGTCCTTATTGGGAATTCTCCTTCTGAAATGGCTACCATCAAACATACTCTTGCTTCTCATTTTCGAGTCAAAGACCTAGGCACTTTGAAGTATTTTTTGGGTTTGGAGGTTGCTCATTCTGACATTGGCATCTCTCTTTGCTAATGCAAATATTGTCTCGATCTTTTGACTGACTCTGTCCTTCTTGGTACTAAACCTTCCTCTACAACTATGGACAGTGCTCTTTGTTTACACCACGACTCTATAGACCTGCTCCCTGATGCTTTCTCTTACCGTCGTTTAGTCGGTCATTTGATTTATTTCACCACTACTAAGCCTGATATTTCTTATGCCACACAATAGCTAAGTCAATTTATGTCCAACCCCACTCAGGCTCATTTTTTGCACAGCTCGTGGAGTCCTCACATACCTCGAGTTCCCCCTATCGAGGTTTACTATTTCGTCGAGATTCTCCTCTTCATCTTATGGTTATAGCGACTCTAACTCGGCAGGTTGTGTCGATACTTGTCGTTCTATCACCAGTTATTGTTTCTTTCTTGGCACATCACTTATTTCCTAGAAAACCAAGAAGTAGCCTACCGTCTCTCGCTCTTCCTTCGAAGCAGAATATCGAGCACTAGCTTCCACCACTTGTGAACTCCAATGGCTTACTTACCTTCTCAACAACCTCCATGTGGTTTGTTCGAAATCCCCCGTTATCTTTTATGATAGCCAAAGAGCACTTCATATTGCTACCAATCCCGTTTTTCATGAACAGACTAAACATCTTGATATCGATTGTCATCTTGTTTGTGAAAAGAGCCAATCCGGTTTAATGCGTTTGTTGCCTATCTCCTCTCACAATCAAATTGCCGACATATTCACCAAAGCACTTCCACCACCTGCATTTCAAGCTCTCTTAACCAAGCTTGGATTGGTTGACATCTTCTAACCATCAGCTTGTGGGGGGGTAACAAACGCTATAAGCTCTCAGGTCAAGCAAAAGACAAAAGAGACATTATCTGACACAAGATGTTTTTTTTTTGGCATTATTTACCAACCTCTGTTTCTATTTGTACAAGGTCGTGTTGTATGTATTTTTTGTCTCTTTGTTTAGTTGTGCAACGTTTATGTGTCAACCTTTTGCATTTCTAATTTATAATATATATGTATCTTGCCTTTGGCTCCATTCAGTATAATAGAAAGAATACACACCAAAATATCTGGTTGTTCTCTATCTTCCTGTTGTATTTTTGTTAATGTATCAAATTATCAACATAAATTGTTTCTGTTCAATCCTCAATTTACACTACTAGAAAAATCATTGATAGTGACCAAAAAATCGGTCACTAATTAAAACAGTGACCGATTTAGTGACCAAAGGTGTCAGTCGCTATTTTATTGGTCGCTGATGTATAGTGACCGAATCTGTGACCAAATCTGTGACTAATTCTGTGACCGATTATGTGACCAATTCTGTGATCGATTCTGTAACCGCTTTTAATAGTCACTAAATCGATTACTAATATTTTTTTTAATTTTATTTTTTTTTGAAAAAGATGAATCTTGATATTTACAATTTTTCTTTAGTCAATCATGTCAAGAAGTTTAATGCAAACAATACATAATTAAAATTTAAGATTCATTGCAAATAATACAATAGTGATAAAAAGATCGAATTTCCATATCCTTCAAGTCAATCATCCAAAAAACTTTATAATGATGTTACTAACTAAGATTCAATACACACAATACAATAGTGCTAAAAAGACCAAATTTAAGGACACATAAAGTTCAATTTATATTTCAAGAGGTTTAAAATCAATCTTTTTTATTAAGAGATGCAACCTTTTGTTATTTTGCTCAATTTTTCTCTCACTGTTGACCATTCTTTTACGAAGTTCATCCCTTTTAGTTTCAACTACAAGTAACTTGTTTTTTAATTTTTAAATCTCCTCCTTCATAACCTGCACAAATGAAGATGTACAATCCTGATAGAGTTATCTCCCAATTGCATTGATAGACTCAGATCTAAGTCCATACATCATGCCTTTGTTAATTCCAACAACTTTACACCAAAGTTGTAATTCATTAGGTGGAGACACTCCTGCAGCAGATGCTGATTGGGATGCTTCTTCCCAAGCATGACTAAACTCTACCTATAAACATCAAAATAAAAATTGGTAATACATTAGAAAAAAAAAATATAATACACTATTAGACAAATTGACTTACATCCACATGTGTTGATCTTTGATCCATCCATGTTTTGTCCTTCTTCCGTTGGTGTGTATGACGGAACAAATCTGATGGGGTAGGAGGTTTTCCATTCAACTTTGTCTAAGATAACATAAACAAAATATTAATTTAGAAATGAAAATATGTACCACAAAAATAAAAGAGATAGTTTCTCAAGTTATATATGAATGAAATAAAGAATATTAAATCATAAATACAAAGAAAATATATATTTACTTCTAGATTTTACTAATGGAATGAGTTTGACAACATGTTATCATGCAACCAAATTGGAACTAACTAATTTTGTGTATGCTATCAACAACTAAATGCCTTTAGAATATAAGAAGTTAAGATTTTTGCATGTAGTACATGGACATCTAATTTTTTCATTTGATAAATTTATTTTTCCAAAAGCGAAAGACACAAATTCAGCCACACCATTTAAAACTGCTTCAATATACCCCTTTCGACTAGGTAAAAACTTGTATACATCCAATTACGATTTTCATGAACATTCATACTTTGTCATATAATCAATCAATATTAATTTTTAATAACTAATATACTATAAATTATACAAAATAAGATATTTTTTAAAAAGGTTGTAACACCAATCATTCATTATAAAAAGAGCAATGACCCAGTTGAAATTTAAAGATAGCAGTCCTGATGTATATAATTAATCAAGGATTCTGGACAAAGAAATAAAACTTTGTCCTTTTGACTAGTGAACAAGTAAGGACAAAGGTTAACAAATAATAAATCATATGTATATTATGCCTGGTCTATTGGGTAGAGAGATTGTTGTACCCTTTTTCAAGGCCATTTGGAATGAGCATGGCTTACCACTAAGTGGCATTTTAGTTGGAGCAATAATTATATATTTTTTTTCTATATAAACTTCTGTTCAGTCTCACAGGACTTCGGTTTGTGTGCTTTGTTTATTCTTGGGATTATTATGTCATCTCAAGTAAGGCTCTCAAAGGTTAGTTTGCCTAGTATTAAGGCTTGGAAATGCAATTAAGGTTGAGCCCAATATCTCATCTTTTGGCTTTTAGTGCTTTTTTGTCTCAATTATGTAGATGTTTGATTACAAACTATTTGCTAATTCGTACTCAATCTTATAATAATGATTGATTGAACCAACTTAAATAGTAAAATAAGTTGTTAAACCCCTCCTCTTTAAATGTTAATATAAAAACTTTTATTCTAAACATAAGATTGTTCTATTTGTCCTTACTTGTTCACTAGTACCTTCTCTTTGGGATGTCGTCGAGTAAAACAACACACCTCCCATCCTTCCGTTTCATGTTGCTTTTTGGCGGTTTTAGTCCTTTTCGGTTTCAAACATTTGCGCTAATATTTCTCTCACTCTCTCTCTTTAATTCAACACTTTGAGGTTTGATCTTTGACCTACTTCTCGCTACTCTTCTCTCTGGTTTCTTCTATAGATTAAATCTTAATGTTTTCTATATTCGTTTTTAATTCTTCTTATTTTAATTTAATTTTGTTTTTACTCTATGTAATTGTCGAGCCTAAGGATAGACTAGTTGGAGATTTCTTTCGCCGATAAATGAGCGAGGTTGGGGTTTTCAATTTGGAAAGTTCATAATAAAAATCCAAATTAATTAATATAAAATAAGTGAATATAGAGCTAAAAGGTAACATTACTATTATTATTATTTACTATTGTTATTATTATTATTATTCTTTTTATTATTATTATTATTATTATTACTATTATTATTATTATTATTATTTTTATTATTATTATTATTTTTTATTATTATTATTTTTATTATTGTTATTATTATTATTATTACAATAATAATATTCAATGACCGAATCAATAATCAAAATGGATGACCAAATTAGTGATCGAGAATCAGTGACCGAATTTGTGATCGAAATTTTGGATCATGTATAGTGATCGGACTTTTTCAGTCACCAATAGAAATTAAATTTTTTTATCATTAATTTCAGTTACTATATAAAATTTTTTAGTAATAATAAAAGTAGATAGTTAAACAACTTGTTCTATTATTAAGACTTTAGGTTATTCATAATCTCTTCATTTTCTCCGGAGTGCAAAATATTTTGTCAACCTAAAGTACATATAAATCATAAAATTATTCTAGAATAATGTTTATGGTTTGCTACAACCAATAATATAAAATATAAAAAAATTATTTAAAGTTAATAAAATTTAGAAATAAGGATCACAATATTTTTATCTTGTATCTTAATTCTGTATTGGAAAAGAAGCTAATAATTTCAGCAATGGATGCATACTTCTATGGCAAACTATAACTAACACCATGGTTATCATAGTATATTTGAGATTCTTTGGGGCAATTCATCAACATTAAATACAACAAAATCCATTATTCCATAATCTTTCTAGTCTTCCATAAATCAAGCAGACCTTTATCATATCCCCACTTTCTTACTTAGTCTTGCAGACCTCATTGAAATTCTGTGAGTAGAAAACCAATCTAAGCTTCCAAACAATTTTAGCCAGTAAAATTAAAAACAGTACATCAGTAGAGATTTAGTATTGAATTTGAACCATTACCTACAGCTTAGAGAAAAAATAATTAAACTTTTTTTGTTGCTACTTTATACCTGTGTTTTTTTTTTATTTATTTCCACTTTCTTATATCTACAGACATGACACTGAATGAAAATTAATCAACACTATCCAAAGTTTTCCCATAAGAATTCAAAATAAAAGTTATGAAGAGGTCTTGAAAGAATAACTTGACAGTATAACAGTAGCACTGTTCCAATTTCAAAATCAAAAAGAATAAGCAAAATCTGATTTTTCCCCTTCACTTCGGCTCATGTGCACTTGGTTTTTTGAAATAAATTGATATGAAAGCATTATGTGTTGGATGGCATGCTTGCACCTGTGTTTAAGAGCCTCAGGGAGGAAAAAGAGCATGGAATTTTTTTCCCTTACCATTATTGATGAATATTGATCCTTGGAAGAAATTTTCATTAGGCAGGATAATGCATTTGTCAGTGCTATCAACAATGACATCAAAATGACTGGTGCACAAATCTAAAAGAAGTTATAATGTATACAACATATTGGAGATAACCCACAGGACTAGCATGAGTGTGAATTCCACTAATTGCTACATTATTTTCAGTATATATATAGATCACCATATCTGTCAAACAGAATGAAAATTGCAATCACATAACTACTGAGATCAAAATATTTTACTAGGATCTGATTCATCGAAAGTGAGTAAACTAAAATAAGCCATTTCAATCATTGAATAGAAAATATCTATATGTATATGTATGCAATAGCAATGATTAAGATTACTTATTTTACTCTCTAAGTTGAACACTTTAGAAGATCTATATCCGTTTTACTACAAGTAGAAAGAAAGTAAAATTTCTCAAGACACCACATTTCCTGTCAAAGTAACTCTAGATATCTGGAACTAGTCACTGCTAGTACCTTAGTTTTAGTCTCTCATACTTCTGATTTTCGCAGTCTGTGAAACCATGCAAGCATCATGGTTCACATACACTACCCGGGTACCCTTTGGCTCTGTTAGACAATTTCAATAACTTACCACACCAAAATTTTGAAATTGTATATCATCTTACCAATTACTTCTTGTTTATGAACAACTCAGCATCTATACTTTGTTTGGAAATAACAATTTCTTGATTTATTTTGGTAATATTTGTTATTTTCCATAGAAATCAAAGGAGCTTCATACTCGTGTAAACTAACAGATGTCCATGAAGAGAATCATTTGTAGAGGAAAATGGTTAAGTTAAAACAGGCGCAGAGTATACAAATGTGTTAATCCCACATTGCTCGGTATAGATTAACTAATGAGAACTAAGAAATATAAAATAAAAGTGAGTATCTTTGTTTTCCATACTTACCTGGACGGGGTCTATGGTTGATCAAGAAGGACCATGGCCTAAGGCAATGACTTCCATTGCACTTTGGAGGGGCACTGCTTTAAGGTCTGTCAAAATGGCAGAGCCTACGTCATAATTTGTGGGAGTGGGGCATGCGTTCGCGCAGCTCCTTTAATTAAGTATAATACTTTATTTCTTTTTTTTAACATCTCTTAAATCTAGTTTAATATTAAAACTAATAATATTGTTTTTGTATAGCATTATATTGTCTATAAAGTATATTTTCGTTTAATTGTTCATTCAGCTGTTTTTGTATGTGTAACTATTATTTTTCGATTTGCTAGTTGACCATTGTGTTGTGAGGATGTCACTAATTGTTTAACTTGTTCTAGCCAGAGTTGTCAGTTTTGATTTAGTTTTTTTTCTTCAAGTGATGTAGTTTTTAAATAATAACTGCATTCAACATGGTAAAGTGATTTCATTCTCTCATATAGCACATGCAGGTTCTACCTTTTTGAACCAAAACCTGATTTAGTTATTCAGAATTTAACTAGAAATCTGACCTTCAAAATCAGAAAAAAGGAGAGAGACATTGTCACTTTTATTTGTTGTTTATGTTGGTTTGAGGGAATAGACCTGCTTCTAAGGAAGAAGACAGCATTATTATATACCTTTTATATGTTCATTTCACAGTGCTCTGTTAATTAATTAAGTATTCTACTACATTCAGTCATTTTTCTTTCAATATATTTTAGTTCTTGAGTTTGTAATCCCATGGTAAGAGTGCACTTTGCTGCTGATGTGTCCTAAATGAACAATCATTCTGTGACACCAAGTGCAAGCCATTGTAATTAATTTGCCTATATTTTGTTGTTAGAAGTTGGGATTTGCAAATAATTTATTATTCTGGGCAGGAAGCAAGGTATCTTAATGCAGTTGGTGACTGAGCTAGATGAAGAGAGTCATCTTAAGGGGATAACGATGGAGTTAGATAGATGTGATCTGAAGTATTTGAAGTCCCACATTGCTTAAAGAGCAGTGATAAGTGAGGAAGTTGGGCTACAAAAGAGAAGTGTGTGTGAGTGAGCAACATACTTACCTGGACGGGATCAATGGGTGATCAAGAAGGCCTATGGTCTAGGGCAGTGACCTCCATTGCACTTGGGAGGGGTGCTGCTCTAAGGTCTGCCCAAGTGGCAGAGCCTACGTCATAATTTGTGGTAGAGGGGGCCTGCGTTCGCGCGGCCCCTACATTTAGAGTGCAGAATTCTTTACTCTATGTATTTCTACATCTATAGTATCAAATTCTTTACTGTGTCTCTATTAATGTATTTTGCTAGTAATTTGAGTAAGTTGTCGTGAAAGGTTGGTATTATGAAAGTAGTTCTTGCTTTATTCATGTAAATATAAATATTATTTAGTATTTAGGGTTTAAGTGTTTTTTTCTTACTTTTAGATTCTATTTAGTCTCTAATCTATTCAGTTATTGAAATCCAATAACTTTATTAAAAACCATGCCAGGCTAGTCTAGATTTTGCTTTGTTCGTTGGACCTGTGAAGAAAGTACTCAAACTGTTAATAGAAAAACGAAGATATACAAGGATTGAAGTTACAAATATTTTTAAACTAATGTTTTGTATAGAGGTTGGTTACTTATAAATAGTACCCAAAAAATCGTTATACTTTCGATTGCATAAAAATAAATAAATTTTTATTTTTGAATTGATTTTGTTGAAGAGTTTAATGGTCACGATAGTGTACAACAATTTTACAGGTATATCAATGTACCACAAATAATATTATTTTCTTTCCACGCAATCTTCAACAGATAGTATTGTTTTCTTTTGTTTAGAAGCCGAAATTTATACATTATGATCCTATCTAACTCTGAGTTAAGAACCAGAATATATTTATTTTTCTTTGGTTCAAGGGAAAAAAATACATTACACGTGCTCACAATTCTCAGGTTTAATACAATGCCTCTGTTTCTTTTGGTACAATGACAGTCATTGGGATCTAAGTGGCATAACAATTGTCTTTGCGTCCTCCATCAAAATTCCCTTAATTTGAAGACAAACTAATTAAAAATGCTTAATCCTCAATGCATCACCTGTCAGGAGGAGCTCTATAAAAAGCTGGTATCGATGTAGGGAAAAACACTTGTCTTATTCCCTCAGCCTTGATGATTGGAAATATTATGCCAAACGCACACTGAAAGATATTTAATTGGTTAAGAGTCACAGAACGGAAACACATAGTACTAACATAATGATTATGGGCACTGCTGAAGAAATCCCATTTCTGTAAATATGGAATAAAAGAACGTTGAAACAACAAAGATGCAATTTTTTGTGGACTATGTTGCAGAATAATCAAATTAATGAACAACCGTTTTATTATTCAAACTTGTACAAGATAACGGTGAAACTAGTCAATAAAGAACAATATCACTGTACGGAGCCAAAAGCCATATTTCATGACTAAATTAATGGATGGGAGATGGATGGAAGGAAGAACTCACCAAAACTATTCGAGCTCCAATCCACATGCGTTCAAATGAAGGGAATGGTAAGATCAGACGGCTAACCCCATAGAATGCAACAGCAAAAAAATGAAGAATTAAAGTCAACGGGTAAGGGTTTAGACCAGAGAGTAGAGCGATGGGTCCACCAGAAAATATTTTTCCAAGGCTCAAGTAGTCAAAACATGCTTGGCGCAGTTCCTTTCTGGCGTCATCGGGTGAAACTGAAAAGACCTCGTACAGAGCACCTGCCAAAGTATTTATGGTGGATGCCATAGGCTGCAAACAGCATGCCAAGTCATGAGGTGAAGTGTCTTTCAAGATTAAGGATTCTAAATTTACATTGATTTTACGGTTAGAAATGCAGTATAAACCATTCATGTGCCTTTAGTCTTCACCATCCAGGTAGGTGTGACTAGCAAATTGTCTATGTTTCGGAAGGCTCTAGTGTGAAAGGGTGTCTTCAAAATATGCAAGGTATCAGGTTGAGCTTCTGGATAATGGGTTTGTGAAGTTTGGTTTCCGCAAACATGTTCCACACCACAAACATTATTAAACAGAGATCATTACGCATATAAGGAACATTCTATATACATCAAATTAAATCAAGATATAACCCGTTTGCCTTTAATAATATATAAGCCAACATGTAAAAGTTACTCACCTTGCGCAAGATGTAAAAGGATTCAAGATATCTGCATAGTGAGGATGCGTCATTCAGGTCCCCAACTGGCTTAATAAGATCCCGCAGCAAAACAATATCAGACAGTGCCACTGTCATTCCTCCACCGGTCAAAGGATGACGCATGTTGAAAGCATCACCAATTAACAGAGCTCCCGGAGTAGGATATGGATCAGCTGGCATGCTACTATTAGGCATGATTCTAATATTTCCTCTATCAATTGCAGATATGAAAGCATCCTGAAGCTCAGGTGGAATCTATAAATTACACCAGATACAAAAAAGAAGATGAAAGCAGGAATCAATTTTTTGCTTCTTAGATCACAGTGGACTATACACATCTCAAGCACATGCAGGATCATAACAGATACCTGGGAAGCTACTGTAGCCTTCAGGTAATTGGCCATTCCACCCCAAAGAGAGACTTTTTGACCTGGTATATCAACTAAGCAGCGAACCTCAGTGCTGCTGATACGATAAAATAAGATAGGGGAAGGATCAGCTAGAATAACATGCCCATAGTTTTCAAATGGGAGTTGACAATTCTCCAGAACTAAACCCACGAAAGAGGAGGGTACTTCAACCTGGCAAGTGGCTAATAATATATTAGGGGAGCCAGGCAAACTGGTGCAAAATTGATAAATCCTCCACATTTCATAACATCTCCAAACTGTCTCTGAATTGATCATAAGCATGATATTTGTGTTGGGAATCGCTCTTTCTTCCCTCCTCCATGAACTCAAAATAGACACTTTGCGGAAGCGTAAATATAAAAACAACGCCAGAAAATTTTAGCGTGGAAAACCTTCTTAATAAGGTAAAAACCACGGGACCAGTAAGCCACTTAAATCTCCACTATAAAAATAATGGGAATACAAAATATACAATAAATATTGTATC
>Ga0209489_102414_pt1 | contig 38143 bp, 14 predicted proteins | sample SiratrowhiteBW_FD_187527 | JGI IMG/M metagenome (GOLD analysis project Ga0209489, IMG submission 187527) | Root nodule microbial communities of legume samples collected from California, USA - Siratro white BW (SPAdes) (version 2) | ecosystem: Host-associated > Plants > Roots > Nodule | place...
TTTTTTAATCTTTTTTTTTTTTTTTTCTCTACTTTTGATTCTAAACATTGTGTAAAAGTTGTACATGGATGGGGTTTGATGTGGTATGTACCCAGACCTTGTTTTAGTACTTATTAATAAGAAGAAAATGAATTGTGGTGATGAAAGAAAGTTACGACATTTTATGAATTTTGTGTAAAATAAAAGGAAGCGAAAAATCAAAATCAAAACACTAACTTGTACGTTATTGCCATCCCTGCTGACATGGGATAATTGAGAAGAATCTTTGTATCGCTTCTAAATTATTGCAAACTAGAGGGTTCCACGATAATCTACATATAGAGAAAATAGAAGAGATTATATATATAAAAAAAGGAAGATAATGATATAAGAATAGTGTCAAAACAATACACAGTGCTTACATATAAGAATAAAATAGTGGCTAGATAGATTTTATAATAGGAAAAAGACAAATAACACAAACAGAGAGAGGTTTATAAAAAAAAATACAACACTACTTTACAAAATGTTTTTAACAACAGTTAAAATTGGTTTTTAAAAAATATGCTGGACCTATTGTTAATCAAGATCTCGTCGTAAATTTAACGAATCAACGATGATAACTTTTACAAAATTTGCAAATCTAATCTGTTGTTATAAAATTACATTCTAATGATATTTTTTTAAGAAAATTATAAACATAAATGAATTTAATAACAACAATACAATTGAGAGTTGTTGAAATAAAAAATTTTAAAAGAAAGTTTAAAGAAACAAAGACGGTTATGTATGAAAAGTAGTTAAAAATCCCTTAACATAAACGTTGTTAAAAATAACTTTTCTTAATTACATTATTTTTTCAAAAAATTCAAATAATTCTGAACTTGTAAATAGTACTTTCCATCTCAAACATAATATAATGAATTACGAATCTAGATATTTTCAATAGATAACTAATCCACAATTATTAATGTATATAAAAACATAATTGTAAATTTAAACAAAGTTTTAAAATAATAAAAAGTTATATAAGAAACTAACTATACAAATGTCTATGTGTGTCATTATCCTAAAATGTTATATATGTAAATAAATTTGACCATTTTGACATATTTTATTGGTTAGTAAGTTTAATAATTATGTATTATTAAAAAACTGGAAGATTTGAAATTAACTTAACACAAGTTCATAATTAATAATACATTAAGAACTGCATTTTAATGTTTAATTACATAAGTTTTATGGTTTTTTTGTTATAATGGAAAGAAGGACTGACGTTAACTTAGCCATTGAAAAAAAAATGTTCGAAAATCAATGACACCATGTTGATTTATAGTCTTTGGTTACCAAGTGAATCTTGTATCACTCTACAATACCATCAAATTTAAACTTCAATTTGTACATCCACCTACAATCGTCTATAAATTTCTACTAAGAGGAATAGGTATAAGGATTAAGTATTATTAGATTCCATTCAATAAATCTCATAACTTGCTACAAAAATTGTAAATCATATGTAGATGATACTTGGTTAACATGTTTTACATGAGTTAGAGAGAATGATTAAAGAGCAAAAATTTATGATAAGAAATTAAAGAACAAAAATATGTCATCACTTATTTTAGTAAATTTATATCACATTAGAAATTTGAATAAAATGATTCTATTAGAAAAAGATCAAAGATAACCAAAACAATATTTAAAATGGATTGAATAAAAAATATGAACCAAAATGAAATAAGGATTGAATTAAAACTGAAAACAAAACAAAAACTAGTAAAGAAAATAAAAAAAGACAAAGACTTAAAAAGATAGAAGAATGTGAGTACTCCTTATCATAAAGATAATTTCATCTTCATGATAATTCCTTTCTTGCCTTCTAAGAGATTAAGATAAGATCCAAAGTAAGAATTTACTCACCCAAATGCTCTCACAAGTTGAACTTCGTGTATATCTTAAAAGTTATTGATAATAGATGATAATAATTCATAACCTTTCCATTTAAAAGTACTACATTAAATAACATCTAAATTCACCAATATTGACACGTAAATGTAACTTCTTTATTACACTAAACCTAGGTCGAAAATCTGAATATTGAAAAAGAGGAAAATTTGAATTTCAAAATTAAAAAAAAAAAAAATCGAAGGAAATCTTTAAATGCTAATTGAATTTGATGAAGTATCTTCCATGCTTTCACATACTTTTAATGCCTCTCTTAACAAGTTATCCTCACCAATATGGACCTTTCTTGATCAAATATTAATCATTTCAATTTAGATTTCTATTTGGACCTTATATGATACATTCTTTTTTGTTTTTTCTTGTTACACTCCTTACTTGATGATGACAGTTATTATACTAAGTTTAATCTAATCTTACTAAAAACACTTTAAAATATAATAAATAAATCATACGAATTACAAAATAAAAAAAAATGATTCTTTTGTTTAGCATGAACAATTTTTTGTCGTGCCTCTCTTAATTTTTATAAATGTGATATATTCTTGCTCATTTTCTTATCTTCTAAAAAGTATAATGGTCTTATCAAACTAAATGTTAGACAAGCACACATAATAAGTGATTGAATAAAAAAATGAAAAAAAAAACATTAAAATCGTTAGCGATAATCATAAAAAAAAATGAAATGCAAAAAATTAACCACCCACAACATATTAAACAACATAAAATGAATTATTTTTTTATACTAAAGTAAAAAATATTAGTTTATATCAAAAAAACTTAAAATCAAAATATAAGTTGCTCTATATCAATTAACTAAATAATCAGTAAATATCTCTAACAGGAGCTGTTTCTTTAATACGAATTATTTTGTCAAATCATGATTTTTCAGTTAACATTTACAATTAAAATATTTCTTTAAAATAATGCATCCCTCGGGTCACATTGGAGTCATTAATAGCTTCGAAGCCATTATTAGCTTTGTAGTCTTTCATAAAAAAAAATAAAAAAATCTGCAATACAAGTATAATCAAAGATCTTGCAACCCTATTATGAGTTTTAATTTTCAATTTTTGAATCTGTTATGATATGATAGCTTAAACTTAATATCTAGGACTTCAAAAACCCACTCATTATGACTAAACAACAATATGTTAGAACAATCATTCAAATTGCTGGTAAACTTTCATTCTCCCAAGTGGACCCTAAATTTCATATTGATATTAATTATTCGTACAACTTTGTTCTATTTTTGTTTTCTAACTCAAAGCCCTAAAAAATAGTAAGAGGGGGAGGTCCACCATCTAATAAATGCTTCAAAGTAAAGAACCTCAACAAACTGCACAGCAAATTTAAAGTAACTATTGTTTATAATAAATTATATAATTATTAGTATTGAAAAAAAAACATTGATCTTGTTTTTAAATTTTTAGTCTCTGGTAGTACTTAATGGGAAAGACTTAAAATAATAACAAACAGAATAATGGAAATTAAAACTAGTCAAAAAAAAGTTGTAAATCTAAAACAAATTTCGTAAAATGATAATATATATATATATATATAATTTACCCAAAAATTTTTGTAGGTGATTATCACATTCTATGGTAGTTAATATGTCATGACACAGACTTGTCACCATAATAAATATTGAATTAAGAATAATAAATAATTTTTTAAGTACTAGAATTGAAAATTTTTATTTATAATAATAAAAATGTTATTTTATTAGCAAAGCATGTTCACACACGAAATGTAATGAGAAATTGTACGTACTTTGTTGATATCATGCCAAATAATATTTGCATCTATTCTCTAAATTTAAAATAAATGTTCAATCATACTTTAATGAAAATGAAATCTATACTGTTTTTTTTTTTATAAATAAAGTAAAAGGTTTTAGATAAGTAACATTCACTTTTTTTATTTTATTTAAAACATATTAATTATATCTTAAATGAAAATTTATAAAAATTACAATTTTAAAATACAAAATAAGATAAAAAAAAGTATTTTTTATAAATAAAATAAAAATATGAAAATGAATTTCATTTGTTATACTTCTTATGTATTTTCCAAAAACCAAAATAATATAATTGTTACTTCGAATCAAAACATGTTTTTTTTATGTTATTTGATATATGTCTGTAATTAAGAAGACAATCAGAAACTAAAAAAAACCATTTCCGCGTTTTCCTTATAAATTTTATCTTCAGAGCTTTTGTTGCTGATTTCTTGCACGCCATCTTCTGCATTTATCAGCTATATTTATTGTTATTAAATGCATTTAAAACTATAAAAGAAAACTGGCACAAATGGTTGACATTGGTAGGTATATATAAAAAACAAAAATTAAATTAAAATTAGCGTTTTAAATTTAATTCTGATTAAGTGTTTCAGATAAAATTTGCCAACTAAGATTAGGAACAGAAAAAAGTCATAACAGTGCATTTCAACAATTATTTTATTCTGTATAAACTTTCTGTCAAAAAATAACTGTACTCCATGAATCCAATTCTGGCCTAAACCTCTGCCTATTGCTTATTGTGAAAGAAAAAATTATACGAATGGATTTAGCTAAAAATTAGACCTAAGACTCAAAAACCTCTCCCATTGCTGTGCACAAAAAGTATAGGATTTGCCTTGAATTTGTCTCCCTGCAAAAGATGTATAAATATCAATTCAACAATATGAATCAACCATTCCATAAAAGATAGTATCATTTAAAAATGCCAAAATTGGAATGAAATTCTTGTTCAAATTTTCCATCTTTGGTTCGTTTATGTTTTTCATGTAAAAATAGTGTAATACTTTTTATCAGTTCTTTATGGTACATGGTTGTGGATATACCTATTAAATGACGCACACGTTATCATTACTTTAGTGTCCCAAGGTGCCTGAATTTTTATTAAATTAAGTTTCTTATTTGCAGTTGAATTATCTGCTCAACCATTTGAGCTTTGAAGTTTGTAGGTGGATGCACCTATCTGTTAAAATCATCCAAATTGAAGCATGCTGATGTAAGAACTCTATGAATTAAATTGAGCACACCTGGGCCATCACTAATAGCCGCCTACAGCCAGATTTTTATGACTTTTTATTGTTTGAATCATCAACATAACTTGATTCTAGTCCAAAAAAGAGGCACCGTTACAATTGTAAATAATGTTCCAAAGTTGAAACTTTTCTCCATTCAGATTCTCACCTTATAAGGTTCTCTGAGTTGGAAATCATACGCAACATACCTTGTAAATGTAACATAACAACTCATTTGACTTTGGAACAGTTCACACAAAAGAATTCTTAGCAAAGGAAATTCTATGAGCACAAGCTATCACTCACTAATAAAGATAGTACAAGAGAATCTCTCAACTCTTTACTCAACAGTTCAACAGCAGTCCCTTATTGATTACTGAGATTACAATTATACAACTAAAATTAATTTATGCAACTGAAATTAATTTGTGGATAGTGTTTTAGTTTGACAGTAGATAAAAATTAACCTCAAATTCTAATCCAATTACAGTGATTATTGATTTTGCATAACTTCAAAGCAAAGGGTGGTACAAAAGCTTATATGGGAATAGAAGGAAAGAAAGTAGTGGAAAGGGAAGGCAGATATGAGATAAGGTTCAAAAACAAGGACAGAATTCATGAGGTTTGGTTACCTGTCAAGAGGGAACCTGAAGGCTTTCTTTCCAGTGTGACATAACCGAATTTGGACTTTTGTATGGCTGAAGACAAGGAGAATTTTATTCACCAGAAGATTCACATGCATGATTGCAAGTGGGAGATAAGGAAGGTGGAGACCCATCACAATTTTTTTAATGAAGATAGTGAAGAAAATAAGGTTTTTCTGGGGGTGGTTATAGTGGCACGAGAGTCCACTTGGTGCATGCACTAGCACTAATTGGACAGCATTTGACAGCCTCTCCATAAAGAGATACCAATTGGACACAAACTTTTGCACGCTATGGTTCCAAAACTTTCCCATCATATCATTTTTTGGATTACATATTTAGCATAAAAAGTCAAAGAATAACTTGTTAAAATCAAATACGCTTTTGAATTTTTTTTTTTCTAGACTTCACATCTCTTTATGACCGTGATCATTGCTAATTCACTATCATAATGTAACCTTAATACATCAGGGTTCACATGCTCAATTAGTTATCCTGCCACAGAAGAATAAAAAAAAAGAAAACTAAACCACAATAGTTTTAGTTTCATTATTTACAGTTCCTGGTTTTCCAACAGTTACTGAAATTGTAATGCAAAAAAAAAAAAAAAAAAAAAAAAAAAAATCAACAATTGCTAATAAAAAATTGAGGGACAATATCAAAATTTTCCTCACCTCTATCAACAGAATGATTTACAAAGTTATTTGTTTTGTTGTATTGCTTATCACTGTCTTGAAAGCTCCCAAATGAACAACAAAAATGTAAATATGTTGACAAAAAAATTGATGGACAACACCTGCATAACAATAGCAAGGAAACATTAGATACATTAATAGACACATAGATCTACTTTAAGAAAGTTTAAAAGACAAAAAGTGAAGAAACTTTTCACAGTTGAAGTGATTGAATTTCTCATGTGTACTACTTACGTTAGATTTGGACTCCATAACCATTTCTGGAAGATAACCTTGTAATCCAATGTTATAAACTGGGTTGCCGTCAGGATAATAGAGGCCATAGTTTCTCTCTGATGCAGGACCAGACTTCAAATTCTCATTGAAAAGTGCAAAGACAAAAATATCAATTGGGACAGAAGGCTTTGCAGGAGTGCCTTGTTGCTGCTCTATCTTCTTCAACAGATTACTGTTATATATTTCTGCATTCTGTGGTGTGGCTCCAACTTCATCAGGGTCCCCGTTAGAAGGCCAACCAGTTTCCGAAATCCTGACTTCAATATCAGTATGCCCCAGTCTTTTCATAGCAGCATAGACAGCATCAATTTGAGCAAACAACATGTTATCATAACGCAAATTGGTAATTGGATCAATAGACCCTGAATTTGGCTGAAACAGCACATAGTTTAAGGAAATCTGGTTGGGGTTATCCTTGTATGCAAAAAAGGGATATGCATTAATGAGGAAGGGTGATTTGATTTGAGCATGAAAGTTAAGAATGGGTTGAATATATTGTATCAGATCTTGCCTGAAAGCCCCTGATGAAGGAGGGAAAGAGGAGGCTAAAATGTTGTAAGAATGAGCAGAAGTAACAGTAACCTGATCTGCTAATCCTAGATTAACCAGAGCATTATACATACTTTGCATTGCAGGGAGGAGATTTTCTGTAAGCTGAGACATTTTGTAGTCGAATATCTCGTTTCCTACAGTTATGCAAGTGATTTTGGTTTGTGAAATATAAGGTTGAACATGCTGCTGAATCCAGCTCTGAGCCTTAGAAGGGTCTCTCAAGCTCGGCAGATCCTCGTTCCGTACTCCTATGATGAATTCCACATCTGAATTGGAGAATGCAGATAGAACATTTGGATCAGAATCATAGAGTTTGATTTTGGTCACATTCAGAGATTTTATGAGAGCAGCCACACGATTCGGTGATGGAAGGTTGTCGGCTATTTGCCCGTAGTTGATTCCAAAATTAAGGCCCCGAGTTTGCAGAAACAAATCTGAAGAACAACATAGTTATCAAAAACATCAGAATATACAAAAAAGAGATAATAAATCTAAAAAAAAAAAAAAAATTAAAGAGAAAAAAAAAAAAAAAAAAAAAAAAAAAATAAAAAAACAAAAAAAAAAAAAAAACTTTAAGAGACTCAGACTGTAAAGAAAATTGAGAAACACTGACAAACCAACAATTCAGATTACCAAAAAAAGCTTATAATATATAGAGGTAGGAGAATAGATACTCAGACCCAATTGACAAAATACAAAGCTAAATTAAGGAATTGTATTCTGTTCACAGTTCAGAATGGTAAAAGGAATAGTATTCTGATCAGAATTCAGAATGGTCCATTGCCAATAAAACCTGAAATTAGACTACTCCACTATATCTATTCACTCTCCATGGAACAAAAGTAGAGTAGTTACTGAAAGATATCACACCTGAAAAAGTGAGAAGCAGCAAAAGCAAAGCAAGGAAGAAAGAAGAAGTTGCCATTGCTAATCTGATACTGGGCAAAACCGCTAACCAAGACCACCCTGCTTTGCTTCAGGGCTGAAGGTTCAAGCTTTGCAACATTACATGGTTATTGCATATTTATATACAACAGCTGCTCTGTTTTTATGTGAAAACTAGGCAATGCAATTTGCTTTTCTTTCTCAGAAATTTCTTTTATGACAATATTATATGTTTCCACTATTAACTTAGACGCGCAAACTCTTTCATGGGGAGTACCAACTTCGCCGACATATCTAGATTTTATTCAATATTGCGTGAAAATTCGCAAGTTTGCAACTACGATGTAAAATATATGTATTTATCAAAGTCACTACTTTTAGCACCTCTCATTCTTCCAATTTCCATTGTAAAATGGGGGATTTTTTTTTTCCATTGGAAACATATATTTTTCATATTTGGGATATCTCTTAAAAATAATATTTATAAGAAATTATATTTTCTAATAATGAATTTTAGCCAAATTTCTCAAAATAGTATTTTGATGAGATGAGAATATATTTTTTAAAATAAATATTTTATCACTGTTTAAAAGCTTTAGTAGAAATTGTTTTACACCTCGATTCTTAAAAAAAAATATTATGTAATATTCTTTTACCAAAATATGAATTATATATTCTAGAATAAATCATGATTATTTTCTCTGACTTCTAATTGTTTTAGATTTTTTTTTAGTCTTTTTTTTTTCTTTTGGAAAGTGTGAGAATTTAATTTACTGGAACTGAAAAGGAAGAGAAAGAGCTAATGAATCAAAAGAATATTAAGGTGTAACTATTTTTGTCTTTTAAGTCTTCTCCTTTTTCTTTTATGATAAAATACTATAAGGAAATTGTGTATATGATAGTAACTGTTTTTATCAACAAACTTTTCTTTTGGCACTTTATGTAAATATGATGTGATTAATTTCATTAGAAAATCATTGTTAATTATTTAAGTCCTATAAAACACAATTAGTCAAATATTTAACTGTTACTTTGAAAAAAATTATGTGAATCTAATTTGTCTCATATTATATTTCATCTTCTATTTTTTTTTATGGTGATATGATTATTAATAATAAAGTGACATTTTTATCGGTCAGCTAACTTTTTTTTATGCACTTTATGTAAACATGATGTGATTAATTTCATTATCTAACATAATAATCTTTAAAAAAATGTGTTTAAGTCCTATAAAACACACTAAGTCAAATTTAAGAGTTTTTTTTAAGAAAATAATTATTTAAATCTGATTCGTATTATATTTCATTTTCTATCTTATGATGATATGATTATTAATAATAAAATGACATTTCTATTTTAAATTAAATAACAGCACAAATTTTTATAATTTTTCAAAAAAGAGTTAACATTGTCTAAAGAAAATTTTATATTTTCTTATATATATATATATATATATATATATATATATATATATATATATATATATTAGGTTTGTCGAAGGGAACATGGACAATTTGGGGAAGCTCAGTATAAAAGATGTTGCATCTTCCACCATGATTATTGCCTGTATTGCTTGTTCATCAATTTGGGTTGGTTCTTTTATGTAGTTGGAATGCGGTGTATTGAGGGAATCAATTGAAAGCAACTTCTGAATCAAATTGACGAAATATGTCCTTATATTATTCAATTATCTGAGTCACAATAGTGTACAAAGGCAAGGCAAGGTGCTATAGCTGCAAAGCACTTGAACAATTACACTGCATGACATATTACCTATAAGGAGTGAGATTGGAACATAGCACATGTTTCTCTATGGCAATATATGCTTGAGCAGAAGTATTTGAGTTATGATTTCTACTTTCACATTAAAAGAGTATATTATCCATTATAAGTCTTGCCATGGTGTAGGTTATTTTCTCTATATGCATGAGAATAAGAATAATTAAGAGATAACAAATTATTTCATTAAAATGACTCATACATAAAAAGGAAAGTTTATGGTCATCTTCACTGAATTGTCAACTTCTATGTGTAAATTAGATAAGAGAAAATAGGTTAAAAATCAAATTTGATTAAAAAAATAAAAATAAAAATATTGGGTTACTTCACGGTTATGGATAATCAAAATTGATAGGTTTCCTATTATGAAAAATAAATAAAGAGATGAATAAAAATGAACAAAGAATACCAAAATGAAAATAAAATGATTACAATATGATAATATCATAAAAACAAATAAACAAAAACAAAATTAATTGATATTTAATTCTATCATAAAGACAAAATCACATTATTGATATTAGTTTCTTTTAGGAAGCCTTTCCATATCCTCGGAATGTTCCTGAGGCCAATAGAATGTGTGACACATTCCAATACAATTAATGTAAAAAAAGTGTTCTGATATGAATTATGATCAATTTGCAATTTAAGTCATTTTATAACTTTCAACTCGTGCCACACACAAAATATTACAAATTTTTCTTATAATATTATTTAATTTTTTGTAATTTAAACATTCACATTTTTAAATAGTCGTTACTTTTTTAAGAAATGACTTAAGCCTAATCCTTATCTAGAAGATAAAAAAAATATTATGTTAAATGTAATAAATAAAAGAGAAAAATGTAATTTAAAATAGTATAAATAAGAGGATGGGAAGGTGGAGTTGCATGAGAAAGAGAAGAAAAGGAAGAGAAAAAGAAATGATGAGAAAATGAAGATAGACAACATGGAGAAAGACAAAGAAAAAAAAGTGGGAAAGAAAATAAAAGAAGAAAAAGGAAGTGAGAGAAAGGAAGTAAAAAAATTTGTTATAACTCTATAGTTCTTATAACTTTATAATGTGTTTATAGCTCTATAGTACTTATAATTCTATAGTACTGTCTTTGGGATAGGTTATTTTTTTCATAATGCATGAATCAAATCCATATGTGTGTTGTATAGAGAATAATTAAAAGATAACAAGTTATTTCATTAAAATGACTCACACATTAAAAAAGAAAGCTTATGGCATATTTATGGCATATTTTCACTGAATTGTCACCTTCTATGCATAAAGAGAAAATAGGTTAAAAATTAAATTTGATTAAAAAAATAAAATAAAAATATCGTGTTACCTTTTATGGTTACGGCTAATTAAAATTGATAGTGATAGGGTTGTTGAGGCTAAGGAAATCTGTGACCCATTCTAATTCAATTAGTGCAAAAAAAAACTTGTTCTGATACGAATTACTATCAATTTGCAATTTTAGTACTTCATAGCTTTCAACGCAGGCCACACACAAAATGTTACAGATTTTTCTTACAATATTATTTAATTTTGTAATTTAAACATTCACATTTTTAAATAGTCATTATTTTTTTAAGAAATGATTAAAAAAAGAGTAAGACTAATTTTATCAAAAAAAAATATTATATTAAATGTAATAAATAAAAGAAAAAATGTAATTTAAAATAATATAAATAAGAGGGATGGAAAGGTGGAGTTGCATGAGAAAGAGAAGAAAACAAAAGAGAAAAGAGAAAATGGAGGTAGACAACAAGAAGATAAACAACATGGAGATAGACAACATGGAGAAAAACAAAGAAAAAAAAGTGGAAAAAGAAAAAAAAAATGAAAGTAGGGAGAAAAGAAGTAATAAAAATTTCTTATAACTCTATAGTACTTATAATTTTATAGTGTGTTTATAACTCTATAATATGTTTATATTTCTACAGTACTTATAACTCTATAGTTCTACAGTACTTATAACTCTATAGTGTGTCTCTTTCTCCCATTAAATGTAAGAGGAGTAAAATATTTTCATTTATTAAAATCACTACTTTTATCACATCTCATTCTTTCAATTTTCATTGTATAATGGGAAACTTTTTTTTATATTTTTTAAAATAAATATTTTATCACTATGACTTAAAAATTTTAGTAGAAATTGTTTTACATATTGATTTTTAAAAAATATTATCTAATATTCTTTTACCAAAATATAAATTATATATTCTAGAATAAATCATGATTATTTTCTCTGGCTCCTAATTGTTTTAGGTTATTTTTTTGTTCACTTTGTTTCCTTTTTTTTTAGAAAGTGTGAGAATTTAATTTACCAATCTGAAGAAAAAAAAGCTAGTGAATCAAAAGAATATTAAAGGGTAATTATTTTTTAGGTCTTCTCCTTTCTCTGTTATGATAAAATACTCCAACCGAAATTGTGTATATAATAACAACTGTTTTTATTAACTAACTTTTATTTTTGTATTTGTATAAATATGGCGTGATTAATTTTATTATTTGATATAATAATCTTAAATCAAGAAAATCATGTTAATTATTTAAGTAGTATAAAACACAATAAGTCAAATATAAGACATTTATTTGGAAAAATAAATTATGTGAGTCTAATTCGTATTATATTTGGTCTTATATTTTATGGGAATATGATTATTAATAAAAAATTTATACAAAATATATGATATTTTAAAATATTTTTTATACATACTTAGTATTTATATGAATTTAATTGGTTACAGAATTTATTATAAATAAATATTATATTATAAAATAAAGAGATAAATAAAAATAACATAAAATATGAGAATAAAACTAATAAAAAATTTATACAAAATACATTATATTTTGAAATGAACAAAAATATCTTAAAATAAAAATATTTTTTGTTTTTCTTTTAATATATTCATTCTATCACTATATTAGACAATGCATTAAAAGTTTTAGTAAAAATTATTTTACTCATTGATTTCTAAATTCCAAAATATAAATTATAAATTCCAAAATAAATCAGGATTAGTTTCTCTTGATGCAAATATTGTTTTTTTAGTCTCCTTTATTTTTTTATTTTTTTTTTGCTCAATTAGCTATCTTGCTAAGAAAGATGAAAAGAAAAAGGAAAAGTAGACCACAATAGTTTTAGTTTCATTATTTATCATTCCTGATTTTCCAACAGTTACTGAAATTGTAATGTAAAGAAAAAGATATCAACAATTGCGAATAAAAAATTGAGGGACAATATCAAAATTTTCATTACCTCTAGCAAAAGAATGATTCACTAAAATTTATTTGTTTTGCTGTATTTCTTATCATCTTGAAAGCTCCAAAATGAACAACAGAAATGTAAATACGCTGACGAAAAAATTGATGGACAACACCTGCATAACAATAGCAAGGAAATATTAGATACATTAACAGACACATACATCTACTTTAAAAAGTCTAAAAGACAAAAAATGAAAAAACTTTTCACAGTTAAAGTGATTGAATTTCTCATGTGTATTATACTTACGTTAGATTTGGACTCCACAACTGTTCCTGGAATATGACCTTGACCTTGACCTTGTAATCCAATGTTATAAACTGAGTTGCCGTCAGGATAATAGAGGCCAAAGTTTCTTTCTGATGTAGGACCAGGCTTCAAATTCTCATTGAAAAGTGCAAAGACAAAAACAACAACTGGGACAGATGGTTTTGCAGGAGTGCCTTGTTGCTGCTCTATCTTTTTCAACAGATTACTATTATATATTTCTGCATTCTGTGGTGTGGCTCCAACTTCATTAGGATCACCTTTAGAAGGCCAACCAGTCTCCGAAACCCTGACTTCAATATCAGTATGCCCCAGTCTTTTCATAGCAGCATAGACAGCATCAATTTGAGCAAACAACATGTTATCATAATGCAGATTGGTAACTGGATCAACAGACCCTGAATTTGGCTGAAACAGCACATAGTTTAAGGGAATCTGGTTGGGGTTGTCCTTGTATGCAAAAAAGGGATATGCATTAATGAGGAAGGGTGATTTGATTTTAGCATGAAAGCTAAGGATGGGTTGAATATATTGTATCAGATCTTGCCTGAATGCTCCTGATGAAGGAGGGTAAGAAGAGGCTAAAATGTTGTAAGAATGAGCAGAAGTAACAGTAACCTGGTCTGCTAATCCTAGATTAACCAGAGCATTATACATACTTTGCATTGCAGGGAGGAGATTTTCTGTAAGCTGAGACATTTTGTAGTCGAATATCTCGTTTCCTACAGTTATGCAAGTGATTTTGGTTTGTGAAATATAAGGTTGAACATGCTGCTGAATCCAGCTCTGAGCCCTAGAAGGGTCTCTCAAGCTCGGCAGATCCTCGTTCCGCACTCCTATGATGAATTCCACATCTGAATTGGCAAATGCAGATAGAACATTTGGATCAGCATCATAGAGTTTGAGTTTGTTCACATTCAGAGATTTGATAAGAGCAGCCACACGAGTTGGAGATGGAAGGTTGTTAGCTACTTGGCCATAGTTGATTCCAAAATTAAGGCCCCGAGTTTGCAGAAACAAATCTGAAGAGCATAGTTATAGAAAACATCAGAATATACAAAAAGAGATAACAAATCTAAAACCTTAGAGACATAATTAACAATCTATCTCGAATAGAAAAAGATATCACACCAGAAAAAGTGAGAAGCAGCAAAAGCAAAGGGAAGAAGAAAGAAGGAGTTGCCATTGCTAGTCTTATAGTGGATATAACCTCTAACCAAGACCACCGTTCTTTCAGGCTGAAGGTTCAAGCTTTACACCAATTCCATGGTTATTGCATATTTATATATAACAGCTGTTCAGTTTTTACGTGGAAACTAGCCCATGCAATTTGATTTTCTCTCAGCAAATCTTTTATGACAATATTTTATGTTTCCACTGTTAAACTTTTTGACCCGCAAATTCTTTCATAAATAATTTTTTTTAGAAACTTGATTTTGGAAACACATATTTCTCATATAACATATATTTCTCATTATTTTCTAATAATGATTTTTAGCTAAATTTTTCAAAATAGTATTTTGAGGAGATGAGAATATATTTTAAAAATAAAGATTCTATCACTGTATTAGTCAACCAATTAAAAATCTTTTTAGAAATTATTTTACACATTGACTTCTAAAAGATATTATGTAATATTCTTTTACCAAAATATAAATTATAAATTTCAGAATAAATCACCATTATTATTTTTGGGGCTAATTGCTTTAGGTTTTTTTTTTTTTTTCTTAGTTCCCTTTGTTTCTCTTTTTCTTGTGAACCTCTGAGAATTTAATTTAAAGGATATGAAAAGGAATAGCTAGTGTTAAAGTGTAATCATTTTTGTATTAAGTGTCTTCTTTTTCTTTCCTGATAAAATACTCTAAGGAAATTGTGTATATGATAGTAACTGTTTTCATCAACTAACTTTTCTTTTAACCCACTTTATAGAAATGTTATGTGATTAATTTTATTATCTGACATAATAATCTTAAATCAAGAAAATCACCTTAATTATTTAAGTCCTATAAAACATATTAAGAGTTAAATCTAAGACTTTTTTTAGAAATAATTATGTGAATCTAATTCGTATTATATTTCATCTCCTACTTTATGGTGATATGATTTTTAATAATAAAATAACATTTTTATTCATCAATTAATTTTTTTAAGCACTTTATATAAACATGATGTGATTTCATTATTTCACATAATAATCTTAAATCATATTAATTATTTAAGTCCTATAAAACACACTAAGTCAAATCTAAGACCTTATTTAGGAAATAATTATTTGAATCTAATTTGTAATATATTTTATCTCCTATTTCATGATATGATTATTAATAATAAAATGACATTTTTATTCATCAACTAACTTTTTTTACGCATTTTATGTAAATATATTGTGATTAATTTCATTATCTAACATAATAACCTTAAATGAAGAAAAAAAATACATATTAATTATTTAATCTTATAAAACACACTAAGAGGTTTCTGTAGAAAAATGATTATTTAAATCTGATCCGTACTATATTTCATCTCCTATCTCATTATCATATGATTATTAATATATATATATATATATATATATATATATATATATATATATATTATATATTTTTTTTAAAAGATACATGATATTTTGAAATAATTTTGTACACACTTAATCTTTATATAAACATAATTGTTTACAGAAATTATCATAAATAAATATCATAATATAAAATAAAAAATGAATAAAAATAAACAAAAGATATGAAAATAAAAATATTATTTTTATTTTTCTATTAAAACAAAAAATAAAAGACTGAATATATATATATATATAAGTAATATATTGATTCTATTATTATATTAGATTTTTAGTAGAAATTATTTTACACACGGATTTCAAAAAATATTATGCAATATTCTTTTACCAAAATTAATATAAATTATAAATTTCAGAATAAATCACCATTATTTTCTCTGGCTGGTAATTGTTTTATGTTCTTTTTTAGTCCCCTTTGTTCCTTTCTTTTTGGAAGTGGTGAGAATTTAAGTTTTCAAATCTGAAAAGGAAGAGCTAGTGAATCAAAAGAATATTAAGGTGTAATCATTCTTGTATTCAGTCATCTCCTTTCTCTCTCATGATAAAATACTCCAAGTAAATTGTGTATATATGATAGCAACTATTTACTGACTTCTTTTTTTTTTTTTTACTCACTTTATGCAAAAACATGATGCTATTAATTTCATTATCTGACATAATAATTTTAAATAAAAATATATGCAAGATACATGATTTCGAAATATTTTTTATACATATTAAATACTTATATAAATATAACAACTGTTTACAAAACTAAATCTAAAATAAAAATTTATAATTTTTTTTTAGATATTTTTATATTTTCATTATTCATATCAAAAACCTTCATAAAGGTCACACATAAATCACATAAAATATCATAATAACTTAATTTAACCTTGAAAATAAATATGTTTGTATTTTTTATATATTAATTAACTTATTTACTCCTATTCAATATAAAAGTCAAAGTGCATTTACTAACAAGATATTGCAATTCTTGTAAAGCAAGAAATGAAAGAGAAAGAGGAATTAGAGGAGGATGATGAGATGGAAGAAGCAAAAAAGGATGTAGTGAAATATTGGAAGGAGGCAAAGTGCTTGAAAGATAATATGGTATGTGAAGGAAGAAGATTACCACTAAAAAATAATCTTATTTAAAAAAAATAATAATAATATTAATTCTAAAAATTAAAATTAAAATAAAATCATAATAATAGTTATAATGATAAAATAATAAATAATAAAAAATTAATTTTTAATTTATTTTTTTATTATTTTTAATCATAAGGATAATTTTATAATTTTATATATTAAAAAATATTAAAATATCTATCATTTCTATCATATTACTTCTAAACTTTTCATATTTCTCTTAATCCAAACAATTTAACCTTCTAAACACTCCCATCTCAAATCAACTTAAATTCACTTCATCTAATATACTCTCTAATCTAAATTAACCCTTATTCTTATTAACCTCATTTTCCCTTATTAAAAACTAAACCTCCTCTCATTTTTTCAAAACCAACCTCCAATCAATATTTTCACATTTCAGAACCTAATTCCGGACATTGTAGGGCTTATTTAGATTTAATTAAAATAATATAATCTAATCATACAAAAATGGAGAAATTTATTTACCCAGTGCATAATATATATATCAATGGTGCATATTCATTAATTTTATTATTTTTTAACTTAACCTTCATGTTAATTTCATGTGTTTGTAACGCATGCTCAAAATTCAAAGTGGGGAGTACGAACTAAACTGAAACAACCTTACTTTAATTGATCCATATGATTGATGTCTATAAGTATATAATTTTAATATATTATAATAAATTTAATATATGAATATTAAAAACATAATAGCATTTTTATGTTTATATTGTGAATAGTTTAAATGATTATACAAACCCCAAAAACGTGAAAGTTTGATTTTAGAATGAAAATAAAATGTCAGAATTACAAGAGTCTAAAGGTAAAATATCAATCAAATAATTAATTAATTTCTTTTTCAGTTACAATTTTTTTAAGCAAAAATTAATTTTATGTCTAGTAAGGTGTGTCTGTAATTAATTTTCACACTAAACAGTTCACTCTCTTCTTCTTTTTTTTCTTCTTTCTCTCTTTCCTAATATTTTTCTTCCCAGCTTGGTTTTTATATTACATTTTATAGTAACGGATCAAATCTTTAGATAAAAAAAGTTTTTATTTATTTTAAAAATTTCTTGTACTTTTCTTTTTATAATTTGTCCATAAATTTTAGTAAAATTAGTTGGAAAAAGTAACCTTCTCAACTTGTTAAGTTTATTGGAATTTAACTATATTTGGATACTTTACTTTAAATCTCTAAATTTTTAAGTGATTTTTTTATAAGTTAGAATTTTGTTTTAAATAAAGAATTAGGGGTAAAAAAAATTTGTTTTATAAAACTTTAAAATAGATATTGTGAAGGAGAAGTTAATCTAATAAGTAGATTATATATTATAAATTTTGATTATGGTTTTAATGAGTTTTAATTATTAAGATTGACTCAAAAGAATGAAAGATGATTTTGAATAAATTAAGGTTTAGATTGATATTTTAAACTGTCTAGAAATTGTATTATTAGAATATTTTAAAAAATATTGAAAAATTATTGAGATTTCACTCAATCAAATAAATTATTGCTTAATCCTGTAATTAAACTCTCTATTGCTTTTTGCCATATTTTTGCTTAAATAAAAATAACATTAAAAACCAACTCTTTTTATGAAGATTTTGTTTAAATTAAGATATTTTTACTCAAATCAACTCCTTCTCACACATGATAAAATATTTCTGGTCAAACTATGTTATAAAAATTAAAAGAAAAATCTTTTTCTCTCTTCTTATTTTTACAATGAATTGGATGTATGAATATTTATTTTAAATATAATTTTTTATTTTAATTTAAATAATGCACGTACTATATTATTTTTTATCGTGAAGTGTGATAAGTGACAGATACTTGCAAAAGAATAAAGATATTTATTTTTTACTCTGTTTGTTATATATATATATATATATTATGTTTAATTTTATATTTATAAATTATTAGTATAGTGAGGTAGTTAATTTGTTGGGTGTTATATTACATGCTTGTACAAAGTGTGTCTAATTGATTTTCTTTTATTTTTTCGATAATTAATTAATATTAGGATTGTTAAAAAATAAAACCGCCCATGTGTTAAGCACCGTTCCTTTGAAAACACGTTTACACTTCACCACCACTTTCCCACGCCGCACGCGTTTCGGCGTTCATATGGTTTTCGTTATGGGTTTCTATGTGCACCACAACTGTTCTGTTTTAGAGATGCAAAATCATTTTTTATTTATTTAAATTTTTCTTCTATTTCAGTCATACTGTCCAGGACAGTATATTTTAATTTTTTTATTTAATTTCTTTATTATTTTATAAAATTATTAAATAAAACTAAACATACTCAACTTGTTTTTGAAAATTTTAGTAATTTTTTATTTAATTTCCTTATTATTTTATAAAATTATTAAATAAAACCAAACATACTCAACTTGTTTTTGAAAATTTTAGTAACTTTTAATTAAAAGATACTATAATATTGACATAAAAGATTCTAATTTTGTCAATACTATAGACATAACTCTAACTCTTTTGTTATTTAGAAGTGTAACAATCTAAGTCTCACTACTTGACTCACTTGCCTTTATTATGGGTCAATTAATGCTATCTGCAACAATTTTATTTTATTTTTTTCAAACCTCTTGCAACATTATCTTTTGTATTATATAAGAAAACTTCAACTATCTTTATAATATAAATGTAACTATCAATTTTGAAAGAATGTTTATCTTTTATTTATTTTATCTTCTCATAAATTGGTGTTATTATCATCTTAGGTGCTATCGAAAAAATTTCAATTATCTTTATGTGTAAGTGTTTTTTTTTTTAATTTAATCTGAATATATATATATTTAATTTCATTCATTTTTATAAATTTTATATTTTAAGAATAAAATAAATTTTATTGAGTAGTAAGAAATTTGATGAAAAAATGCAAAAGAATAACTTAGGTACAAAATTACGGTCTACTTACACTATTATATTAATTTAATAAGTGAAAAGCTCCAATTTAATTACATTCCGATTCCCATATAAAAGGAGTATTATATTTTTTTAGATAAGGTTATAATTGATAAATATAATAATAAAATAGTCTTAATTTTGTGATGATATAAAACTATCACTAAATATTAAATTTAAATAAAAAATTTGAATTACGTATTTTCAGAAATTGGATAATTTAGTTTATAAATTTGAAAGTGTAAGAAATAAAGACAACTTTAACAAAAAAACATATTTAACTTTGAATTTAATACTTTATACTTTCTCTAATATTTTATATTCTCTTTAATACTTTAAAACTTTGTAAAGTAGTGAGAAGATTTGCAAGAGAATTCGAAGAAGGAGAATCCAACATTACTCTATTTAGAAGGTATTGATTAAAGAGTTAAGAATAATTTTAATGGAAAAAGCATTACTAAAGAATTCTTTTGTTAAAGAACCTTTTTTCGATCAACCTTTCAATTAACATAGTTAAAACCAACACTCATCAACAAAACTTCAAGTTTTAATTTTAATATAGCAGAATTTTGCAGGTGACAAATTAAAAATTGCAAAATATTCTTCCTTTGGTGCTTCCCAATCATAGCCAAAAGTTACTTTTAAATTCTAAAACAGAGAATAACACTGTATTCGTATACATGCAGTGATATATGCACAAGAAAAGTTGGTGAGTGTTGAGGCATTATCCCATTAGTGCTTCTAGAAAAGAGTTTTTAACACATTCTTTGCAATTATTTTTATATATATTTTTGTAATAGCAAAACAAGTCGTGAAAAGAAAGGAATATGATAAGCTACTATGATTCGATTCCATTTATTAATTATAGTGTTTCATGAATATCCAACTATAAAAAATTATCCAAACAACCCTTCTGCATAAAGCAACCCTCCACTTTCCACATAATTGAGTAGATTCATTCTCCAACCCGAAAAAAAAATAATCATTCTATGATGTTTTCTGTGCATTCTTAACTAAAGTTTTCCAAAACCAATTATTAGAAAGCAATTATTCCAACTTTCTATAGTTATAACCAACTATACAAAATTTCTCCTTAAAGATGATGTTTAATTGTAAGTCAAACAAAATTATATCTAGAATTTAGTTTTTGATTGTTTTTTTAGGTTTAGGATAAGTTTTAAAAAGTTCTATCTATGTTAAGATTAATTTAAAAATATGTTTATAAGATGATGATTTAATAGTAATATTACAGTCAATAATAGGATCCTAAACCCTAAACTCATAATTATCAATGACTTAATAATAACAACAATAAAACATATTTATGATAATAGTTTTCAACATTTATTATGGAAAAATGACGAGAGTGTGTTTTCAAAATTAGAAATTAAATTTATGGATATATTTTTTAAGTTACGAGATAAATATAATAATGTTTCAAAATTGTGGAACAGTTATTTTAGTTTAATTTTAAAAGTATTTTGTTTTGAAAATTAAGTTTGAAAACGAAAAATTGGTCTCCAACAAAAACATTACCTTAATTTTTTTCAAATTGAAGACATTCACTTAGTTATATATCTAATCTATCCAACAAACCCATGATGAGTTTGTCACGTAACTAACACTTTATACATTTAATGTTTCAAGTGGGAATCCTTAATGATTTTCATGGCCTATAACTTGAGGAATATAATATTAAGTTTTCAATTCTAAATTTTGTTCATCATGGTCTGTAAATTGAGGCGCATAGGACTAGTTATCGATTTTTATTTTTGTTCATACAAACCAAACTTTGATTGGTTAAGGACACTCTATCACCATCTCTCCAGATTATTAAAAAAAGCAAATATTTTAATCCTAAAAGATTAGTCATTCAATCCTTAAAAGACTGAAATTATTCCTAAGAACTTTTCAAATATATATTCGTCGTTCGTTTTAATTTTTATATCTAGTATATAACGTTAATAAAGATACATATATGAAATTTTAAATACTGAATTAAAAATATGCGCATGGCATCTAGTTCATCCTCCTTTTTCTTTTCAAACCAGACATAATCCTCAATTAAACACACAAATTGCAGCAAAATATGCCACTAGTATATATTGATTATATCATATGGTAAACAAGTTTGAATGAAAAAAAAAAGACAAAATTAGACACTACAAATAAGTAGTTAATTTGTACTTCTCATATAATATTCATGGTGTGAAGTGAAGTTGAAAATGTTAGAAAGAAGAAGAAAACTTATTAACAAACACTAATGCTTAAAATAATCTTTGATTAATAAGAAAAAGTAAAAAAATGTAAAAATAAATATACTGACAATTCCGTAAATAAATTAGTACTTATTATTATAATAATTATGAATATAGCATGTGTTAAACAAGTTTGATTAAAAAAAATACATGAATCCATTATATTTTGAAATTTTCAAAGTTCAAGCAAAATTATAAATGACTATGAAAGTAGTTAATTTGAACTCCTCATACAATATTGATGGTGAGGGAAAATTTGTGTTATGAATTGTTCAAAATTGATATTTTTCTTTAACAAAAATCATATTGTTATAGTAAATGAAGTCACCTACTATAGTGATACTATAGCAATAACTCTTCTTGTACTCATCTTATTATTGTTAAATATATTAGTTTTAATTCATTTTGAGATTGACCATCATCTTGATTATCATATTTTTAGTTCTGATAGTTTCTATGATATCTTTAACCTCAATCTTTATTGAATTTTTTTATCTTGACTAGTGTCTCAAATCATATGTAATCTTTAACTATGATATTTTGTTGTATGTCTAATATTTTAATTAAATCAAGAGAGGCATGTATTTGATGGCTCATGCTCTCAACTCATCCATGTTTGGATGATTAAAGCATAAACTATATAAGAATGAAACAATTTATAATTTTGTTATCATTGTGTGCATGACAAACACATGATTGGGATTGCATATCTAATGGCATAGGTCACTACAAACCTTGATAGCTAATGTTAGATATTAATTATTTGACTTAATTGGTCACTAAACTCAATCATTATTTTTATTTTGTAGTTATTTAACAACCAAAATCTAATTTGGTGACTATTTTAGTCACAAGCAACAACCATTTCATTTGATAACTAAAAATTATCTCTAAACAATTTTTTCTTGTAGTAATTGGACAATAATCACTTAAAAATATTACCTAACAACTTATTATTTCTAATCTTATCTTCAGTATTCACTCACAAAATCAATAAGATTATGAAAGCTTATATAAAAACATCTTCATAATATAAAGATTTACTTCAACTTATTTTTAATACTCGTTTTAATTTCTTACTGATAGTCTCTTTTTCACTTACTGACTTATCAAGAACATCATTGAAAGGTGAACTTTATTAATATCCATAAAACAGCATATATCACGAGATCATAACTTGTACCTCATTAAAAGCTCGACAAAAAATCATTCAATTTCTAATAATAACAGTTAAATTCTCCTATTAATGTATCTTATTTTAAACATGTAGATTTTTAATTTCTACTTTATTTTAAATATTATAAATTCTTTAAAAAGTCTACTAAATTAAATATTTTGTTAAAAGTTTGAGAATCGTATTTAACCGTGTTTAACATATAGTTTATATCTAAAATAGATTTTTTTTTTCAACTAGACCCAGAATGAGAGAAAAATATTAAAATCTGAGAACAATTCTAGGACCACTTGGGCATAACTCAAGTATGTCCATGGCCAACAATTATTATTTATGTATCAACTGTAAGGACAAAACGCCACCACCCTACACCACCTCCCATCAAAATAAGGCCCATCAAAATAAGGTCAATCATGCCCACTCTTGAACATAGAATGGAGAACAATTCCACGCCATATATGTCCACATCCATTCTAACAATTAACATGTTTCATGCGCATATATTTTTCTTGATCATATTACGAATACTAATTGGTTTATGTAAGCATTAAAATATCTGACAAATTCCTCCTTTAAGGAAGAAATTATGCGTGTATAATGTATAATTATAGACATAATTATTGTTGTGATTTACGACATGATTTTGGTCGCTAACATGAGCACGTCTCTGTTAACTAAAAGTTGTTTCTGAGAACGTGCGTTCCGTAAACTCACCTCACCACAGACACGGTTACGCTGTTTTCACGTCAGCTAGACGTGTGTGCTTATGGAAAGTTTGATAGTAACACGTTGAATCACTCGAGTACACACTTCGTTTTATTTGGCAAAAGACCATTACGATACGCTAAAATGTTGGACAACGTTTGGCATAAATAATTGAAGACAAAGAGAAGAAGATTTTTTGCACCTGTTAGCCATGATGAAAGTCCTTCCGACCACTATACCAAACAGATAACTAATTTTGCTTAAAAGGATCTAGTGAGAATGATTCTTGATTACTTCCCCAACTTTCAATTTTTGTTGGCTCACAAACTAAATAAATGTAAAGTGTCTTCCCTATGACTTATAACCATGATTTAATTTTTAGTTAGGCATGCAGCGAGATTAGATATAAACATTGATTAAATGGTCCATTTAATTGGGCTGGATAGGTTTGAGCTTATGAGAAACGATTTTTTCTATCCATTAGTTAAATTCGAAGTCTATTGATAGGGAAAATGGAGAAAAAGTACTGCGCTATATACTGATTAACAAACACATATACTTTCTCCCTGCACCTTCACCGACACAGCAAATTAACCATTATACCCTTAACAGAAAATAATTAAATAAATCCTTCATCCCCTAAATTTTTTTATTCCAAATTATACACTAACGAGAAAAAATTAAATAAAACCTACTCCCCTCAATTTTTTTTATTCCAAATTGTTCAATCCCTACCATTCGAAATATAATTTTTTTTTTTTGAATTAGAAATAAATCTTTTATTCTAAATTATACAATCCGAAATATAAAAAAAATATTCCAATTCATATAATCCATAATACAAAAATATATTTCAAAATTTTAAAATTAAAAATACAAAAATTGTATTTTAAACTGTACTATATATTCCAAATAATACAATCTGAAATACACAAAAAAAAAAACTTACGCTCCAAATTATATAATCCAGAATATAAAAATTATATTATGAATTATACGATTTAAAAAAGACATTTTCGATATTTTGATAAAATATGGGAGTGCAGGACGAGGTGATGGAGGTGCAGGAAGAACGCATCTTCTTTACATATATTAATTTATTAATGGGCCGCTAACGCCAACCAGTATAAAGAACAAAACAGCAAATTATTTGTGGGCCAACTAGACCTACCCACACTTCCTTCAATAGGCATACTCCATGATTGTATTTACAAAATCTATAAAATCTATTAATTTCACCTACTACGAGTAAAATCTATAATTAAGGTCGTAACTAAAAAAAACATAATTAAAATTTACTTAGATACATATCCTAACTAACATTCAATGGGGTTCAAAACTAATTCTTATTTCAAAACTATCGGATCTAAATGCTGATTCAAGCCTTAACGAGGTAGCTGAGACGGGTACCATATAACCATAGTATACGTGCATCGAAGGACCATTGCGCATGTTGTATAAATAAAAGCATGGGTACTTTAAATTAGCACCGCTTAAATTATCCGATGTTGCAAAGCACTTGAAACACATGTCAATAACATGGAATACTAACCAAAAAATACTCATCCAACAAAACTGTAGAACAAGGAAAGATTCTGTCCAACCTATCACAACAATATATTAAGTGCGATCAGAAATTAACTGAAACAAACACTTAAAAGACACGGTACGATTTCCCCATGGTACTCTTCAGATACAAGCACCTAACCTGAAATCAAGAACAGATTACATTCAGACGATTGAAAGGATATTAGACCAAGTATAGTAAGTAAAATAATAGTTAACAATGCAACAGTTTTACTCAATTTAAGAGAGGACAACTCACATTCTGCCAGTTCTTTTTCAGCAATGAGACAAGGAAGTTAACACTCAGTTGTACATTTTGAAAGATTTGTTTTTCCTCCATGCTGACATTCCCCACGGCTACTCCCATGCAGAGCACCTTCTTAAGCTGGAATTTGACCATAGCCTTAGTCTCGTTAACCTTTGACTCGAGAGATTCTTGGTGAGTCACAAGTGTAGGGAACTTCCCTGCAAAGTCAGGCAAAATATCGTAATCAGCTAAAGCAATATTGATATGGAAACCAAAATATAACAATTAGTTGAAAAGCAAAGCAACATAGATAGGGAGTGTAAGAGTTAGCTTAAGACAATAAAGAGTCAGTTCAAAGTTTTTTTACACTGTTAGTAATTAGAAATATTAAGTACATAGCACAATTTGACCAGAGATTAACATATGCAGAGAAATATATGGTATAAATTGATCAAAACAGAAGCAAAACAACAAGTACTCTCAAAAAAGAATAAAACTTGCCTGCCTTGTTGAGACCAGGTCCTAAGAGACGAGGAATCTGCTTGATAACGGCTTCAGAGGCTAAAAACGCATGATACTTTTTTGCTAGCTTTTTGACCAATTTCTTATTTTTGTTAAGCTTCTTCAAGGCCTCGACATCCATGTAGTCCAGTCCTATCTTCTCTGCCTGCAGATTTGAATAATAGACATTAATAAAAAAGACCAGGCAGCAGAACAAAATTTCTCTTCATGAGTTGCGGTTACTAAGTTACAAAATATGTGTCATTTCAAGGTAATTCAAGAAGAGCAGTCATTGAAGAGAATAACTATAAAAAGAACTAGCCCCAAACCATAGAACGAAACCAACACGTTCTGTAAAGCAACAACATAAGTAGCACAAATAAAGTTTTTATAAACATACAGCTAAGGTGACAAGTAATGTTCTAATAAGACACGATTGAATTTCCGGATATGCTACAGCTTAATATTACACCTAATAGAAAATCTCACAATAGAGTTAGCATATTAGAGCAGCTAGTTTACCTCCTCAACGTGTTGGGCATCTCCAAGCATGCAAATCTTCATCTTGGGGCGAGGAATATGAGGCAACTTAACAGAGCCACTGAAACGCTTGTCCTTCTGAGGGTCATAGTTTTTCAGACCAATTTGGAGTTCAATAGTCTCCACAAAATTCCGGTTCTTCTCTTTGGAATCACCCATGATTCCAGTGATAGCTTCTCTTAGAGCATCACTCTGAAGCTTACTGCACAGCCAACATCCAAGACAAATTAGAGACCACATAGCCTAGGTTATTCAAATGCACAAATTTCGCCAAAGGATTTTCAATTAACAGTGTCACCACACATAGTACACATCAGTTATCAATGAAAAACTATCAGGAGCATTACATTGCCGATAAAACGGGTGAACAAACAAAGAATTGTGAACATTGACAATTAGAAGGCATGGAAATGAATACCTCATTTTGAAACTCGGTCTTTTTCAACCCAACGGCTAGGCGGCTACAGATCTCAGAGCTGCGAAAAAATTGCAGAGAAGAACAAAGTGAGAATAGGAATCAGTGAAGAAAGCTGAAGAAAATGTAATAGCAAAGTCTTCTGAATAGAGAAAGTACCGGAGGCGAAACCCTAGCTAGGGTTTGGAGCGGGCAGAGAAAGAAGTATATAACAGCCATTGATGCATATGGATTGGGCTGGGCCTAACTTATAAAAAATTTAAATGGGCTCTGCACTTCCACTAATGATTTTTTTAGAATGCTGTGTTAGAAATAATGGAGGTGCAGGAAGAAAACTCGGACTCAGAAAGCCCTTTTCTTTTTTCTGTTTTTTTGGTATTCGGTGAATGTTTTTCATATTAAGAATTTTCTCTTAATCAACAGAAGATACTAAAAGCTATTCGCATAGTTAATACTTACCAAAATAGTTGATTTTTATTTATATTAAGTGTTTCTAGTGTAAAAAAATTGTTTATATATTCCCGTAGACCTACAAAACAATAATTCACGCATCGTTTAACTATTTTATGCATTTATTTATTAAAATAAGTTCTTGTATATTAAATATCAAATGCTGCAAAGTAGATTTATATGAGTGGATCCCTGAAAGACTAGATAAAATAATTGATATAATCTTAATTATAAATTGATCGCGTAAGAGATTTTATATTAATTTGTAATATATAAATGGGTGGAATCGATTTTATAAAATTCAGTTACATTTAAAGTTACTTTTTAACATATTAAAAAAATTAATTTAATTTTTTTATAATCTTGCAAAAATTGCTTAACCTTTTTTTCCACTATTTGAATAAGCTTTACTGCCTCTATTTCTTACTATGTGTATGAGGCAAAGAAATGTGGTGAAATATTCTATTTAGTTTAACTACTTTTAGTGCTTTATGAATATATATAAATATATATATTTGAACGCAAAGTTTTTTAATCAACGGTTAAAACTTCGAAGTGAGTATAAGAAATATACAAGGAATGGAAAATTTGTCATTCCATTCTCAATTAAATACACAGGTTCATGAAAGAGGGGATTTGAACTTAACAGTCACGAAATGAAGAAGTCGTACGTATACAAATCGAACGAACATATTGACTATAAATTTGGAATTTGAATTTATTCCAGGGGAACTAGGTCACAGAACAATCTACGAGAGCATGAACTAGTTTGCCTGTTGATAATTGTATAACAAATTCTGTCAAAGTATCCAACTAATGACTGAAACCTAATTATAATTAGGCCTCAATAGACATTTATCTCGACAAGGATGAGACTTAATGTGGACACAAAATACTAAATCATACCTAGAAACCTATTAGAGGTAGCTATTGTTATCAAGATAATCAAATCAAGAATGATATGTAATGAGACCAAAGATATCTCTCTTTAACTTTTGAATCCTTCATTACATGCTCGTCACAAATACATTATTGAATTTGACTTATGAAAATCTATGAAAATTCCCTTTATATTTCCACTTCTAAACACCAGTTAAACACACACTTGAATGACAATAAGGGGGGACCTGTTTACAATTTGCATATATAGATAGCTCACACGCAGCTCCTAAAAATGGATTTAATAAACATGTATAAAAAAACTAAAAAATATATATAGATTTGCTAGTTTGATTAGATATCTTTTCACTTGAAAAAGGTCTATCTGTGATGGTTAAGAGTTCATATAATAGGTGCAATAAACCAGATCAAGAGTTCATGTCAAATTATAATTAGCTAGTCTGAACATATGAATCGTTTAACAAACCAGATCAAGAAAGAATATCCGAGCATATGGGAATCTTAAAAACACACTGCAATAACATGGGAACTAGTAAAAAAAGAAACTTTAGCAACTACTTTAGGTTCTTAATCTTGGTGACTTTGCTTTGCATGCATTAGCAATAAGGGCATCACGAGCAGACACAATCAAACTATGAGGAGCAACGAATGCATCAAACATAGTATAGTCGATCCAATCCTTCAACTTTTGCTCTTGCCCCCAATCTTCTGGTATCTTAACCTTCTCCACCATCACCTCTTCCCGGAGTCTCTTCAGCTTCTCACGCCCCGTTTCCTCTACATCATCACTATGCCCTTCCTCTTGCTCCTTCACCTCATCATCATCCTTGTCTCTAACAGAAGACTTGGATTCTTGAGTGTTATTCTTGAGCATCTCATTTGGTTCAAGGGAAAAGGAAGTAGCTCTTTGGGAAGTGACGAGTTTTCTTGAACTCCATGCAGGCATGTTGGGAGACAAGTTGTTTCCTTCCATTGAGAAGTGAATAGTTGTTGAAGATACTGAGAAACCAAGAGGGTTTGTGAAATGAGTAAAGTAAGCAATGAATGGCATTATTGGGTGGAAGTTTTATATATAGTTGAGGTTTTTGTATGGCGTGTGATGGTTCCATGTTAGTTCTCTAGAAACGGATCGTGTGGTTTTGTCGTAACGTACGTAGCTAAGAAATAAAAGGAGGATTTGGAGATTTTAGGCTTGGTGGAGAGTGGTTTATTGCGTAGGGTTATTGTGAGGTGGACATGCATCGTGAAAAGTATGAAGCTTTAATTTGCGATGTCATAGTTTTTATTGGAATTGATTTGATGAAAGAGAGATGTGGAGAGGAATGAGAAGAGGCCAACCACTCAGATATTTTTGGTTTTGTTTCACAGGGTTGGCGTAAAGTCGTCCTCAAAAATAATTTCAGACCATTTACCATGTACGTGAGTTGCGTGGATTTCCAGTGGAACTTGTCTCAATTGTGTTCTTCTTTATGCACTGGAAGATGCACCACGTTTTTCAATCTCCGTTTCCACATTTGTCACCTTCATATGCCTTCGCCCATCCTTCGGATCACACAATTAACATATACAAACAAACAAACTAGTAAATAATTGAGTTAAAAAGGTAATTTATAGATGCATAAAATAAAAATGTTCATGGAAAAAAAAATTTAATAATTGGTGAACTAGAACAATATTAGCTTTCAATCTATAGTACGAAATACTAGTTTAATCGATTTCAACTTAATCAATAATAATATGCTTGAAGTCTGACTCCATAGTTCTCCAACCCCTGACTTGGGCAAAGACCAAGTCCGTAGTAAGATATATATCTAATCAGTTTATTGAAGGTCAATATTGCTAACACCTAATTAACGTGTCAATATTTCATATTCTAGGTAGTGTTTATATCCTCAATTAAATGTCAAACCTCAATTAAATGTAAATGAGTAACATGTGTGTGGAATATTCTTTTCAATAATGATAATAATAACATTCACTGAAGGCAACTACTTGTGACCATAAGATTTGAATAAAAATATAATTTGACGCATGTGGAACATAATGTGGATTGAGTCATGTGAGCGGCTGAGAAAAAAAATGTACGGGAGTAGAGTGAATTTTTTAGTATCAATTATAAACTCATAAAATATAATATCATAAAATTTAATAAAGATGTGAGATATTAAAACTTAAATTATTGTTACAATATTTACATGTTTTTTTATTTTGTTTATATAAACCCTAAACCCTAAATTTAAAATAGAAAACTAATCAACAATTCTTATTATATGAGATGGCTTTCATACCCGAAACACTTGAAACTCGTGAGTTTGGGCCTGTCGGTTCATGGATCAATTATTTCGGCTCTTAACTCCTTTCTACACCTTTCACTACATTCCCTTCTTCCGTTTTTTCCTTCATCTCACGAAGTGGGCTCCAACAAAACAACAAAAAAAGAAAGTGTGGCCGAGCACTGTTTTTGTTCCTTAATAAAAAAAAAACATTATCATGAAAAATTTTAAGATATGGAACAATTAAAAATTAATTTTGGATTTTGTGAAATTCTGTTTCTAAAAATATTTTGAATAATTCAGATTTTTTTAATATATCTGAAAAACTGTAAGAATTTTAAAAGTTTATTTTTATGTTACATCTGTAATTTTCAAAATATAAAAAATAGGAATACGGCAGATTTATATATTATATCATTATAAATTATAAATTGATAATAAAAATTATGTATTAAAAAATTATTTATAACAAGGTTAGCCAAATATAATAAAAAATAATCTAATTCATTTAGATTAAATTTGTGAAAAGAAATATATATAATTTAAATATTATTGATTATATATAAAATTTATTTTTTATCTATATAATAAATTTTTGAATTATTATAAAATTATTGTATTAATTTATTTAAAAATTGTGTTAGAACCACGTTATAATTATCATATATTTAAAAATTTGTCTTTTGAATTAGATATTTCAGTAATTTACATAGTACCGGTGTTCGATACACGGGAAGACGTGACTTAAAATGGAGTGTTGAGAGGTTTCTCTAAATATTAATGCGGTTCAGTGTTAGATCTTGATTGTTTCATGTATGAACATTTCAGAATTTTAAATAACCTAAGATTGATATGTGCATGCATCTGTGATGATTAGAGTAAAACTAATGCCCCTACTTTGATTTTTAATTTGAAAAGAAGATGATCTTGAGAATAATACATGTTAGAAAGTTCTTTGCATGATGTTGAATTTTGAATAGAGCAGAACAAAACCGAATGTTGCTGGAGCTATCTCCTTCGTAATGACTGTTTACAAATTGATCACTGGTCTTGTTGTTGCAACTTATTTCATTTGGCTAAAAATTACTTATATATATGGTCATGTAGGGTAGGATTGAAGGAAAAAGCAGCTGAAATTGTATTGTAGTAACAACTAACAACACACTGTTCCTACTATTCTCCTCTTGTGCTGATCAAATTTTGAAGAAGCATAACTGTTTTTTCTATCATCTCAGCTCCAACTGAATCTATTCAAGTCCAGTTGTTTACAAGTGGTTGCAGCTTCATTGTCTCCATGGTTGTTTAGGTCCAATCTTGCTGCTACAAAGTAAGAAGGTGGCATTCTATAATCCTGAGAAACTTTTTCATCTACTGGTTTCAGTGTTTCTGTCTTGATTCTGTTTCTGTGCAGGAACTCACCTTCTGATTGGCTTTCTTTGATCAGGCTTTCAGGATACATGCTGCTTCTGTTTTCTGTTTCTCTTTCAAGTCCAATGGACATGGATAAGTTGGCAGGACCGGTTTCAGCGGCATAGCTTCTTCTTTCTTCATTCTTGCTCAATGGGGCAAGGAAGGTGTTCTTTTTCCCATCATCACACCACTTGAGTTCACAGTTCCTAAGATTGTTGGGAGCTTCTGTGGCTTCCTTTTGCTCCATGAACATATGGCTGTTGAAGTGTCTTAGGCTATTTTGAATCTCTTGCTCCTTTTGTGATCTGTCACAGGATGTGAGGCAACTGTCCATCGAGCAATCGTTTGGCTGGTTGGTGTGTGTTTGCTGAGGGCAAAATCCTTGAAATTCCTTCAGCTCTGAGAATGCTGAGTTAAGGCACTGAGATGAGACTTTGGACACCAGCTCTGATAGTTGAACTTTGGCAGTTTCAAGTCCTACTATTCCCAAATTTTGTCTGCCAAGAGTCTCCTGAGCTTTCTCCAACACAGACTGAAGGTATTTTCCTTGGGCCTCTATCCTGAGCTGCAAGTGTCTTTGTACCTGAAAGGGTTCAGGATGATTTGTAAGAGTTTAATTTTTATGCACTGTTGGTACAAAATAATTTAGATTATCAATTAATAAAAGACCATCTTTGATAAGATTTTTTTTAAGGTAGTTCTTGTAAAAGTTAATGAATTTAGGATATACAACAATTTTGTATTTGAATGACAAATTAAAACACTTTATACATTAGTGCACAGACTACTTTATATAATTATGGAATGGGAAATGCATGCTTAGTAAGTTGCCACTTAGATGTCACCTCAAGTTGTTCATTGAGCCTTCTTTGCACCTCAATCTGCATCTGCAGTGCCTCGCTTATATGCAAATCTCTGGATAAAAGGCATTGAAAATTAGCATAACTGCTACAAAATATTTAAGCCACTGAATATTCATGTCAAACAAGATTACATGAAGCATGTGAAAAATGTTTAGTTTTTCTTACTTGTTAGCCTGCGGTCCGAGGCTTAATTTGTTCATGTGAGGTCCACTGGTTTCAGAAAGTCTCTCGCCAGTTGCTGCACTTGTTGCTGTTAAGGTAATTTTAACCATCAAAAACAGCTCTATGGCTCATTAGTAGATCACAAAATGAAAGAGATTGGTATCTTACTCATTTTGTGTGTCACGTTGTTGCTTTGTCCATGCAGATTCTTGCTCAATCTATACTTCTGGTGACAAAAAAAAATAAAAAATAAAAAAAAAATAAAAAAAAATCAGTAATTGCACTAGACAAGTTAAGATGGAAAAATGAATTCTTGGTTTGTGGCTTTGTGCATGTTATATATGACATTTTTTCTTCAAATAGCAAATTTCCATTTCTTTGTGATGCATCGGACAGGTTAGCTTTGCTAATATATGGTTTAAAATTAGCAGCTGCAGGATATCCATTACAATAGTCTGAAACCTAATATATGATCACTATGGTGAAAGAGTGGCAGATCATGATTTGTGCATGACTTCTATACACAATATATCAAGTTTTTAACGACAATACATGTTTACATATTAGTTTATGTAAACATTTATGCCAATTACAAAACAACAATTAGGACAAGAGGAAAGGAAACAAATTTGGTATGCAAGTTTCTTAATGTGTAACATCCTAACTTGTATGGTGTGGAGGTGCCTATCAGTAGATAATTTTGGTTAGCAAAAACTATGTTTGATTCTCAACTTCGGAGGGAGAATGAAACCAAAATTCAAATGGTTTACAAGTACTGACGAAACGATGCACGTAGTATAATTTACCTGAAGATGGCTCTTTAAGTGATATAAGGTAAGCCCTGGAATCCCCATGAGTTTCATTACTGTTTTTGGAGTTGCTTCTGCAATAAAAATATTGTAATTTGCATCAGTGAACTTAAATTCTACGATCCTCAAGATTTGGTGATGCACAAGGGACTTATATACTCACTGTCAGCTCCCCCTAACTGATTGACTGCTTCTATGAATCTGGCATGAAGATCTGGTGTCCATTTTAATCTTGGCTTAGCATCAGTTGAAAGCACAAGTCCAGAATCTCCAGACCCATTTCCTGTTTGAAGGAACATGTGCCTCTCAGAGGGGATTGGCATTCTGGAAGAAGAATGAATGTTTTTTCCTTGGTGTTGGTGATGATGATACATTCCACCTACAAAAGCCACCTATAAGCACCCTAACATATAAAAACTAACAACTTAGTTCCCAGTGGTGAGCACCAGTTGTGTAATTACCTGATGATTTGTGTGTTCTCTTGCTGACTTTCAACCTATGGAAGATGAAACTAGAGGAAGCTTTATTTTCAAGATTAATTGTTACAAGCCTTGGTACTACTAACAAATAAGATAATTTCTGAATGCTTGTTGTGCTTGTCTTGTTTCTCCTATACACACTTCTCTTCAGTGGAAAGCATGCTGAAACTGGTATTTATATGAGAGCTGGAGGGGAGCTGGTAATCCAATGGAATCTTGGATAGAACCAATAGAAAACCCAACTTAATCCTTGTGCGGTGACCTGAAAATTAGATATTATTCTTTCCTACTTTTGTTCACTGGTGGACCCCTTTTTATAGTTCCATTTTCCATTCTCAGATAGTGCTTTCCATTTGAGTTCATAAGCAATAAAACTTTGGAAATAATCTACTTTTTTTTCCACGCACATTACAGGTTTCCTGTGCTGGAATTGCATATAAATCAAGAGTTTTAATAGTTAGATATGTAAAAAAAGTTCTGCGCAAATATCAATTTCTAAACTGCATTAGGTTCCAGAATTGATCCTTCAAATTTTAACCCAATATGCAGTCTTATTCGTTTGCCAGGTAAAAGTGGGAATCATATGCTCACATTTGAAGGAGTATTTCCTTTTTTTTTTCTGACTTGGTTCTGGAGAATCTGATATCCCTCTCGACTTGGAACAACCATCATTTTTGTTGTAGAGGAAGATTCCTAGAACTTAGAAGCCTAAATTTGTTGTTCCAAACCTTGATCTTGTTGCCATTTTACAAGTCCTTTCTTAATGTACATACTAGTTCTTTAGTAGCATGATATATGAGGTTGGCTAATGTTATCTTTGGCAAAGTTTTCAGACAAAGACATGAAGGAAGGCCTTAACTGGTTATACATGAAGCAATGTAGTTGAGGATTCCATTGACTAGAGCACCATGCCATGCAATGGAAGGTTAAAAATAATTGTGGAAGATGCTTTTCATGGAACTGTTTGGAGGTAAGGAATAGAATAAGAATACGTTCTGTTTTGTCTCCTTCAATAAGTTTGGTACTTATTCAGCCTGCACCGTTTAAAATATAAGGAAGATGGACCCTGAACTTTTCATTCTTTCTTTGGCACAAAAACTCTGGCCCCATCCTCTGGAATCCTAAGTAGGAGGGACCTAATAAAAAGGGAAAGATAGAAGAATTGTACTTGCTTTTATACTTCCATTTGGTTGAACACAGTACTACTGCATAGGACCACTTCCCTTGCCCTTGACTTGTACCATGGTTAATGTAGCTGATTCTTGTGTAAGAATAGGTACATTTGTCATTCCTTATGTTACCACACACACTTTTAACTTTTATCCTGTAGAAACTTGTTCTTATCCATGGGGAACTTTCCTTTCGTTAAATGGCATATACCATGTTAAACCACTACGAAAATCATTACAAACTGTATTAGAATCCGATTCAGTTTTAATTAAAGCCACGCCTTCCATAGGCAATGCATGTGTCAAGAGCATGCAAATCTCCATTATTCAATTGGAAAGAAAGAAGTTTAGTGTTGCACACTGTGTTGTAAGGGTAAGTGGTGTGGTACTCTGATTAAAATTCTACGAATAACAATTAAATTATTAGCAGCTAATAAAGAATAAATTAGAGTATAATACATATTTAAGTCACACACACATATAATATATGATACAAAACAGTTGATCATCTCACAAATGTATTGTAAACCGTATCTGATTTGATGATATCCATTTATCAGGCGCAAAAGAAGCCAGTAAGATGAACATTTTATTGACAACTTATAGAAACCATGAAAATAAATAGGCCAAACCGCAAAGATTCCTTGAACAGTATCTTGATATCACTTCTCCTTGTTCTTGTTCTTGATTCTGATTTTTGAGAATATTTAATGCGTCCAGGAGAATCCCGAGAGACTTTGGACAAAGTTAAAGCTGAGTTCCTAAGTAGTTTTCTTGCATGTGGATTGGAATAATATGGGCAAGAGCATTGATTTGGTACTTTTTCCGTCTTGATATCGAATTTGCTCCTTAGATGGACTTCCTATAACCACTTGGCAAGAACATTATTTATTTGAAGTTGTTCTTGAGCACCACTACAACACTTAAAAATTCATCAAACATAAACAAAAACACACTCATAATTAACAGTCTACTTTTTCTTAGTATAGAATGTATCCCATCGCAAAAATACGGGAGCTGTTTAATATTATACTCTCAGGTGACAGTGAAAAGAACATAAGCATACAAAAAGTAAAAAAAAATTAAGATGTTATTGGAAGAGAATAAAGGAAACCAACCTTTACGTTCACCTTTTTTAGTGCTGCTTCTATCTGCCAATTCGTATAAGTCTTAGTTCTTCTGCATAGCTTGATTAATTTTATATCAGAGGTTCTGTATGGAGGAGTCAATGATGACTGGTTTTGTTTATGCAATCTGAGTTAACCATGTATAAAAGAATTTGTTGCTACAACTTTCTTTTTATCTAAAGCCATTCTTTGACTGTTTGAGTTTGTGTATATATATAATCACAGAAAGCAGCAAAACCTTGAAAACCAAATCCATTTATGCATAACTTTGTTTTTGCAGCTTTGATATCATGCTCATTCTTGCATGGAACCGTTTTTTCCAATGTTGATAGCCATCTTTACTTGATGCTGCCAAACTGTCCTAGCTACTTTCAAGTCTTTCGCATCTTTAAAGAGTATGTGCTTGTAAGAACCAAGGAGTACTTATCTCTTTCTAGTAGTATCCCATTGGCTTTATCTTATGGAGATGCCCCACCTGTGACATGGGACATAAATTTTTATTCTTGGTTTATGTTGTGTTTTTTTTACATGTTACATTAACGAATGGTAGATTCAGTTTTGCTTAGGACACAAGTAGAATCAAGTTGTGAACTAAAGGGTCAATGATGAGCAAACCAAAACCATTTTTTGAGAGGTTTCTGGCTGTGGTTTTTGGCATTGGTTGAAATGAAAAGCGAGAAATGACCACGGAATGCTATTCCTCGCGGGGAAAAGGGAGAGAAAAAAATAAAGAAAGAAGGGAGAAGGAAAGTTCAAAGATTCTTAGGAATGAGAATATGAGAATGTTAATTTGGATTAAAGCTCATATATTATATTCTCAAGTAAAGAATTATGTTATTCTTCTTCTCTAGAAGCCACAAAAAATGGATTCTCACTTCCCCACCTATCTTTTTACTAATTGTAATCAGATGCTTTTTTTCTGCATACATTGTGACTATCAATTATGGGAATTGCTATGTTTAGATGTTTTAACAAAATTTGAGGTTACCTTTCACTTTTCTTCCAAGAACTGATTTGGTTGACATTGGACTGTTCCCTGCTAATTAATTGGTGTTCCCCACTTGGATAATTCCAGAACCTTTTCCACTTTTTTTTTTTTTTTTTTTTTTTTTTTTT
>Ga0209489_102415_pt1 | contig 38138 bp, 14 predicted proteins | sample SiratrowhiteBW_FD_187527 | JGI IMG/M metagenome (GOLD analysis project Ga0209489, IMG submission 187527) | Root nodule microbial communities of legume samples collected from California, USA - Siratro white BW (SPAdes) (version 2) | ecosystem: Host-associated > Plants > Roots > Nodule | place...
TATATATGTGTGTGTGTGTGTGTGTATGCTTCAGTATTGAAATGATATGATGTGAGATGACTGAATTAATGTTCATATGTAACATGTAACCATTTTGATTGAAATGAAATCAATGTAGGTGATTAAAAGGAAGTCAAGGTATCATGGTTACATATGCATTTATATTCATATGTAATTATTTTGGTTGAAATGAAACCAGTGTACTCGAGATTGAAAGGAAATCAAGGTACCATAGTTACATATGTGTGTATGTGTATGTGTGTGTGTATATATATATATATATATATATATATATATATATATATATATATATATATATATATATATATATACTTCAGTATGATTAAATTGATATGATATGTGATATGACTGAATGATGAGTACATATGTAATTCATATGATTGAAATGAAAATAGAGTACTTGGAATTGAAAAGAAATCAAGGTACCGAGATTACATATGAATCTTTGTGCATTCAGTATGACTAAAATGAAGTTAGTACTAGTGAAATGAGATTAGTATTAGCGAAATGAAGTATGTATGATTGAAATAACTAAAAAAATTTTGTGATTGAAAGTAGATCCAAGTGTGATCTCTATCAATGGTATTCTTAGTATTAAAACTTTATAGGTTAGACTTTAAAGAAATTCTTATGAATGGATAATACAGTTTATTCTTTTTTGCATGTATTGAGTATATTATAAAATTTTATTTTCAATAGCTTATCTTTGTTTTTCTTATTGTACTGTGAACTACAATAATTTTACTATGTATATAATGAGATACAAATGCAGATGTAGGAATATGTGATTTATTTTAAAATTTGTTTTCCTTTATTAAATTCATTACAAAATCTAGACAATTTATATTTTTGGAGTATTACAACTATTTGTTTGATAGAGTTACAACTTGATTAATTTGTCAAATTAAAAATTACACTAAATGATATTTCCAAAACTTAAGAGCAATTTTATGCATGGTTACTAAAACCAGTAATTATTTTCATAGATTTTCTTTTGTACACACATAAGTTATAACTCTTTTTTCTTACATCAAAGTAACAATTATAGACTTCAAATACATTAAATTAAAAATGTCTAATATTTAGATGAACCAATCTTCCTTTATACTATTGGAAGCTCATCACACCACTCTTATTCCATACAAATCAATTTAATTAATTAATGACAAGACTAACTTGATAACTTTTAATAATTTTTTATAATTATCCATTAAATCTAAGAAACTTCTAATCTAGATTGTGGTATTTAGTGATTTCCAACTTAACACTACTTCTACCTAATTAGAGTCTAGAACTACCTTTTTATATGACATGTAATAAAAAGTCCATCTCCTTAAGTAAAATTCATTCTTCTCATACTTCAGAAATTTTTTTTTTTCAAACTATGCATTATTAGTTTATCAATTTGTTTTTGAGATTCTTCTCTTATATATAAAAATTAAAATAGTTGTCTTAAAAAGTGATTTTTCGATAACAGTAATTTTAGGATGTTATTATTTTTATATAATTAGTTTTCTCGATTAATTATCTCTTTTAATCTATCATTGTAATCTTTAGTTTTTTAAAAAAATTAATATTTTTTTAAAAATTATCATATAATATATCACAACCTACATTATTTCTTACACATCTAAAATATAATTTATATTCAAACATATGTATTGATATTAGATTTAAACATTTAAAATATATATTAATTATAAATTTTAATTGTATAACATATTAGATTTTTTAATTTTATTTTCACTATTTTTATTTTAATGTTATATAATATGATGTTATATTTATTTAATATTTATATATTTATAATTTACTAACATTGATTTACATACAATTGAAATTTAATTAAATAATTTTTTCCAGTATCACAATTAAATCTTAAATCAATCTAATTAAATCACACGAGTTTAAAAATATTAGCAGGTGCATATATTTTTGAAATGCATAACTTTACGTCATCATTTTTATCTTGGAATATCCAGTCTTAACAGCTGGCTTCGTAAATATTTGACTGTGCCAATTGAATAATAAATTAAATGAATTTTTGTTGTAATGTCATCCATTTAAACTATTTTATCAGGACAGTCATAGATTCACACTTCATATATTTTATACAATCTTTGATTGCTTAATATAATATTATTTTATTTATGTTTATTATTATATAAATATGATATTTAGTATTAAATGAAGGTGTTAAAAAGTTGCTTTTAAAAAGGGTGGTTATCAATGATTTTTCCTTTCCTAAATTCAAGCAAATAAACCTTAATAAATTAAATTTGGCATTCCTTTGCTTACAAACTTTTCCTCTGACTTTCAAACATATATGACATAACATAACACCTTTTAATAATTAGCATATATATATATTTATATGATTAAATTATTAGTAAATTTTAAAAAAATATAGAAAGTTAATTAGCTTAAACTTTCAAAAAGAGAGTTTTAGTGAGACATTATTGAAGCTGGTCAAAATGACTTTACGAACCAAATTATTGTTATCCAAAGATTCAAACAAAATAATTCAAATCAAAATAACAATATTAATATTAATCTAAATACAGTTACGAGTATAAGCAACAAGAAGTTGGTGGATCAGTATGAAGCACAGTTTTTCCAATAATAATAGGCAATACTAATTAAAAAAATTGTTTAATCACAAAAGTAGTAAAATATTTCACTTAATTAAGATATAACTTTATTTATCGTATTAGTATAATTGTTTACTCCAATGTGAAAAATATTTTAAAAGAAAATAAATAAAGAGCATAATAAGTTACATTATATTTTTTGTTATAATGGAAGATACATTTATGGACAATAAATAAAAAATAAAAACTATAAATTTAAAAATAAAATACCACTTAATAAACACTTCTAGTTTTATAATTGAAAAATAGCCATTTTGTAAATTACACTTGTAATAATATTTGTATCCTATACTACTTACGACATGATTAGGCCTTTCTTTAAAGTATTTACGGAATGGTTCCGCATAATTATTTATGGGATAATGCAAAATTATTAGAACTAGATTTCAATATATTTTAAAAATTGACTTGACTTTTATTAATACTCATTACAAATGAGATAACTAAATAAAATTTTTGAGGTTGAAATTTAAAAGGAGCCCTTGCATAAAAGGTTTTAATAAAAGTATTGGAATGTAAATCTTTATCACTAATATCGATTTTTTTCAATAACATATTTATGTTTATTTGTTAATATTGATAAGATACTATTACACAATCTAGATAATTGATTTATGTTTTTCGGCATCATTACCTATATGGATGGAAATTCGTGTTAAGTTTTAGTGGATATAAGTTTGATCCATATTATTGTTATCTAACCATTAAAAACAGACAAATTACAATTTATTAGATTTGGTAGGTCGACTCTAATTTAATATAAAAGATTAACTTTTTAAAAAAATTAAAAATTATAAAAATATTTTTAATTTTTATATTTGTATTAATATAAGATTAATGCTGGTTTAGCCAATAATAATAAAGTCTCCTTAATGTTAAATACTAATAGAGTTAATTAAGTCATTTTTAATGTAATTCTTTTTAAGTTAAAAATATAAAATCATTTTTATTTTTTATAATAAATAAATATTTGTGTTAGCGACAAATTAATGTCTACTTAATCGAGACTAATAAAATTTACTTAACTAATACTAATAAAATATATTTCATGTTGAAAGTTTGTGAACCTTAATTATTATTAACCTTTTTAATAATAAATTTATTTTGTTAGTGTCAAACTAATATCAACTGTGAAATAAATACTAAAAATAAATAAGATTATTGTCAATGTAGTTGATGCTAACTTTATTTATTTAAGTTAATATCTACTTAATTGACACTAATTTATATGTTCTGAATTTAACCAATAGAGACGCTAGCTAATTTTTTAATCTAAAGTCTAAATTTATAGAGAATAAATTCTCTCACTTATAATCTCACACTTATCTCTTTCATTTATATTCATAACTTTTTTAACACTTATCTCTTTTTTCTATACTTATCTCCTTCATTCACACTTTTCTTCTTTTTTTTCTTTTTACACTCATATATTTTATCTATATTTATTTTCGTCATCAACACTCATTTTTTTCATCTACTAATTTTTTTTTCTTCATTTATATTTTAATTTTTTTAAAATAAAGACGTTTTATGAGAATTTTTCTTTTAAAATTATTACCATTAACATGGATTCAACTGGCACAATTAAATTAATATTAAAATAAAATTTATTAGCATCAGTTAAATTAAATAAGTTTTAAAATAAAAACATTAGTGTTATCTTGATCGACATTAAATTATTTTAATTAAAAAATTCATTTAAAAAATAGTATTATATTAACATGGATATAGAGTTAGTCTACACTAATAAATTAGTGTTAATAATTTTAAAAACATATATAAATTGAATATTATTTATTAATTAGCATTGATTTTTTACTTATAATGTCCACTTGGATTGATATTAAATAGCTATTTTTTGGTAATGAAGTATTTAACTTTTCACACAAATTCAACATTATTTATTAATTAGTATTAGTTATTTACTTACAGTCGATTTGGATGGATATTAAATATCTACTTTTTTAATGAAGAATCTAACATATTTATATATTAAATTTTTTTAATTTTTAATTTATCTTAATTAAAAACTTCGCTTGAATCAAATAAAAAAGTCAATCAGTCTTATTCATTAAATAATTAGTTTTCTAAAATTTAATATTAAAAAATAAAATATTTTAAGAAACAATAAATCATTATATGAATAGACACATAGAACATACATAAATATTGTTCTGCCACAACATCAAAAAAGGAAAAAAATTATAAACAAAAATAATTAAATTATATATATATATATATATATATATATATATATATATATATATAACAGAAAAAAAGTAAATAAGAGTCAATATGTTAACCCATCATCTTGATAAAAACTGAAGACTCTCTCTCTTAAAGTTAACAATTTAATATTACAAATATCTTAATTAATTAATAAAAATTATAAAAATTAAATTAATTTATAATATCAATTTGAGTTTTATAGATTAAAAAATATAATTATAAAAATTGACTAAAAAAAGTAAAACTATATATGAACAAAACAAATATTTTTTAGCTACAAATTATTATCTATAATAAATTTATTAATTTTATAATAATTATCTTTAATAGTATACCAATACTATTGTACAATCTATTTGTGTTTTGTTTCACTTTGTTTTAATTATTGTAACTTTCTTTTGTAATTAATATATATATATATATATATATATATATGATATTTTTATCAAATAGACTAATAATTGTTTTATTGTGTAGGATGTAAATATACAATAATAGTGGGTACATCATGTGTAATAATTTACTATTATATAAATATTTGTTATTTAATTAAGATTTATTAGTAATTTTTTTATAAAATAAGTTTTTTTAGAAAGAATATAACTTATAATATCATTTTACTTGAAATTTTACATCCTTTATAAAAATATTCATAATACGTTACAAATGACATAAGTTTTATACAAGTAAAAGTTCTATATCATAATGTAAAACTATATATATTTTATATATTCTATTATAATTGAGTCAGATTGTTTACTAACAATCCTTCAAACATTATTTACTAACAATTCTTACTAAGCAGTTCTGTTTTCACTCATACAACATGTACATATAAAAGAAAAACATAAAAAGAGTAAGATTTTTATAAGTCTTAAATATTAATCTTAATAAGCTTAACAAACAATACAAACAATGGGGACCTATGATTACAATAGGAAATATGACTTGGCTTAAAACCTCAAGAGTTACTTCATTAAACATATGGATCTATATGTCACTTTTGATGATTAAACCTGAACATCAAAAGTTATTTGAAAGTGATTAGGTAGTTGAGTATATCTCGTCAAAACATTGGTACAATCATAATTATTTTTTTGAAAATTCTGGCCACCATCTACCAATAAAAGAGATATATGTATACTTACTACCTAACCTTGGTGATGTTGAGTAGATATCCAATGGGATCAAGTTTGGCTTGTGAAATATCCTAGTCTAGGGCACTATTCTGAACTATCGAAATATTCACATACTCGAAATACTTCCTTGAACCTCACCCAATCCCTACCTTTCATCCTGTAGTGTACCAAACTGTGACTTTTCAAGAACATACACTCATATATTAACAAAATTTCAACTCTTTAAAACATAGAACTCTTTCACAACAAACATACTTAAGACATTTTCAATAGTCACATAACATAATGACCATCAGTTTATGTCATATGTATCTCAATGCATAAATTGTACACTACATTCAAACAAATACAACTAATAAATATTAACATAGTATATAGGTAACTTTCTTTTATTTGAATTCGTCAAAAATACCTATTTTTACTTTGTATGTATTTATATATAAAAATATGATATTTAAATTATTATAAAAAAATAAAATAAGAATTAAAACAAGAATATTAAATAAATATAATTTATATAAAACTAAAGATAACTTAAATAAAATAATCAGAACTAGTGCGTAACTGGAGATAAAAGAAATAAAATAAATAAGACCAGTGCCAAATTAGAAATAAATAAATAAGATCAGTGCATAACTAAAGATAAAATAAATAAAATAAAAATGACTAGTGTGTAATTGGAGATAAAATAAAATAAATAAAAAGAACCATTAGTTTTTTACATATGCAGGTATATTCTTAATCTAAATATTAAAAGAAGACTTACAATTATAAAAATTTTATTTATAAATTACTATATAATAAAAATAATATTTTGTAATAGTTATCTTAAAAGTTAGATTGGTAAAATATGTAAAAATTGAAACAAAAACGATAGTAAAGTATGCTAGAAAAAAATTGAAATGGTAAATGCGTGAAGTAACAATAATTGAGTTTAGAATGTTTAATTAAGTTTTTTCCAAAATTTTTAAAGGCCTTTTCAATTTAAATGTAATATCTTTTCAATTATGAACTAATTTTTAGATATTGTGTTTTCAAAGAAACTGTTGAAAGATCTGTGGAAATACCTATGAATAGGGAAGAAAAATAAATCTGTTAAAAGATGTTAATTATTAAATGAAACTGAATGCCTAAAAAATTAGTTCTTAACTATCTATGGAAAATATCCGAGTTTAGGAAGAGTGTGTAATATTAAAACATTTGGTGTAAGCACACTTACATGGGTTTTGCAATTACACCAACCATTGCATGTACATGCCAAAACAAAAGGCACCTTAATAAAATAATGTAAAAAAACCCTACTCACCTACCCAGGGTAATCTGGGTATTTCACCTAGTGTTTGCCAACTAAATAATAATTAGCATCATTCTAAAAATTCAATCTTTAAAAAAATCGTGCAAAGAGGTTGTAAGAGTGGGGCCATCCACCAATTCCCCACCAACCCCCTTCCTTCCCCCACTCACTTCCCAAATACTCTTTCAAACATTAATTAATTACACAAGTTAATTTAGCAACAATGTACATTTCATTTAATTTTGACATGTCTTTCCTCTAATAAAATAATTTCTAAATATTATATTATTATAGCTGCTAAAACATGTTTGATTATTGTCCATAATGAAACATGGAGAATAAAGACATGTGAAAATGAAATGTTTTGTTATTGTCCATAATTTTATTGTGGAGAGTGAGGGAAGTGTAGAATGAAGGTGTGGCAGTGATAGGTGAAAGAAAATGAAGTGTTGTGGAATGAGTATGAGTACACTTGTAACTCACATGTTGGTAGCTGATGAAGTAAGAAAGAAAGAAAGTGTGTTGTGGTTGAGCCTTGTGTAACAAATGAATGACAAAACAATAGTGATAAAGAAAAAAAAAAAAAAAACTCACCAAACCAAATTGGTTGTTGCTAGCAAATATCTCCTTTTTGTTCTAAACAAATGTCAGCCACCAATATTATTGTGTTCCTAATAATCAACAACAAAGTGTTCAATTGAAATAGATGGCAATGTCCACAAGGACGGATCCACGTACTTCTAACACATGTCAATATATATAATACTACAAATGTTAAGATTATCTTTTTATTTTAATTTTAATTATGTAAAAGTAACAATTTGTCATATATAAAAAAAATACTAGTTTATATATATATATATATATATATATATATATATATATATATATATATATATATATATGATTATTGCCTCCAACTAGCTTCGATTTTCTGGATTCGTTATTCCTACATGTGAGAGTGTACACTAAGATGTTCTAGATGAACTGTTTGAAAACATGTAAGGTTCATACGGCCAGATTTTGGTGATGTATTCATTTAAAATATTATCTGCCTCGTAAGTTGATTAATATTTTGAGTTAAGTATTAATGCATGGATTGATTATAAGTTATCGTTATGATTTGAAATATGGTACAGAAAAAAATCATGGTGAATAATATTACTTTTACAAACTTAAAATCTTAAGGAAGTTTTCTGGATTTATAAAAAAATGTTTTACTATAAAAAATTCTATCAATATTTAGTTACGATATTTAAAAGAGAGTATCGAAATTCATTTTCATTTAATTAAGATTTTTATAATTTCTAAAAACAATGTTAGTTTTTTTTTTCTTAAAATCTGAGCTTCACTTTTCTTTCCCGAATACACTTTAACGCTTTTTTGAATTTCATTTATCAATCTTCATTTATTTTAAAATTTGATCACATTTACGGTAGTTAAAGAATTAAAAATCACTTTTAACCAATCAATTTTAATTTTTTTAACCAATCAGTTTTTTAACCAAAGTAAGAGTAGGTACTTATTTACTTTAAAAATTATTTATTCTATTTATTTCTTTTGAATTTATTATTGATCTTGGTGAGATTAGATAAGAAAAGTGATTTTTTCTAACTTGATTAAGTTTTTATTGAATTTTTGTTATGTTTGGATAATTTGTTATACATTTTTAAAAGATTTTGATTGGTTTTCTTACTTGAGTTGAAAGTACTTTAGAACAAGAAATTATATTTAAGGAAACCATTTATGTTTTTTCTATGATACGTTAGGATAAATGATTTGGATGTGAATATGACTTGGTCATATTATCTTGATTCCTATGCAAGGTTTATGTTTTGTTTTGAATATAATTTGAATGTTTGAAACTTGCGTGAGTATATTTTGAGTTTAAGTTGGGTGCACTTTGGAGTTGAGTTAATAAATATTTGATTTGGAGTGCTTTGAACTCAATACTCTTGCTGAGATATTAATATAATGATTAGATTATGCATGGAAAGATATATGGTTTCTTAAATTGAGTTTTGAATATGGTTTAAATGAGTAAAGTTAGTTTCCATCACTCTTCCATATATCTGCTTATGAGTTCAATGTGAATGAAAACTATATATTGAACTTGAATAATCAAGGTTAAATCAAAATGAGTGAAAGATTATATTTGAGCAAATTATGGTTGTAGTAATAATTTTTGTTGGAGATCCCACACTTGCTAAAGACAAGACCAATTTGCAATGTATAAGTGGGGCAAACCTCATCTTATTAAGTCAATTTTGTGATGTTGACTAAACTTAAATTGTATGAGAATCTAATATGATATTAGAGCCTATCACAGTAAGATTTGTTAGGCCTATTGTGCAATCCATTATCGAATTATTATCTGACCACCCACAAATATCTATGATAATACCAATTTATAGTATATAAGTGGAGATAATTCACACCTTATTAAGTTAGTTTTATGAGGTTGAGTTTGACTTAGATTTCACTATCTTAATAATTTTTAATTTGTTTGAAAGTTGTATTTGTTAAACTGATTTGGATAAAACATTGGCAACAAATTCGGTTCCATTCCATGAAATTGATTTTCTAAAGTTTTTGAATAGAGCTGAAACTCACTCTTACTATTGGTTCTATTTTCGCTAAAACAACCCTCTTAATTCCCACGCTCGATACCCTCGACATGAAAGGGTGTGTTAAAGATCTCACATCAACAAAGATAAGACCAATTTAAAATATATAAGTGGGGGAAAACCTCACCTTATTAAGTTTATTTTATAAGGTTAGGTTAGACTTAAATTTTACTACCTCAATAACTTTTAATTTGTTTGAAAGTTGTATTTGTTAAACTAATTTGGATAAAACTTTGGCAACAAATTTTGTACCATTGCATGAAGTTGGTTTTCTAATATTTTTGCGTAGAGCTAAAGCTCAACCTTGCTCTTAGTCCTATTTTCGCTGAAACAAAAATAAAGTTGAAACTTAACTTTGTTCCCATTTTATTTTTGCTCAAGCGAAGGAATTTTTTGCTAAAGTGACAATAAATTTGAAACTTAACATTTGCTTTTGGCTCATTTTTTTCTCAAACGAAGAAATTTTCACTCAAGCGAAGCAATTTCCACTTAAGCTAAATAAATAATTTTTTTTTTATTTTTTGTTTTTTATTTTGTTTCTTTAATTGATTGAATGTGAATGTTAAATATAAATGTAAACAAAATATTAATTAATTAATTAATTAATTTATGATTTTTAAGTGAATTATGTTGTATGAAAAGGGTTGTTGAAAGTTATAAGAATTGTACGAATATGAGGATACAAATATGGGATGGTATATAAACCATTATAATGTTTTCTTTTTATATACATTTGTGCTAGGTTAAAAATTTATTTCAATTGTGTGTCCTAATACTAGTTTATGTAATGAATTGCTATAATTATATCTATTCTCTCTCCTAATTTATATTATATGGTTTATATTTTATAAGGTGTTACCACTTTCAAGGAATAAGGAATGTATAATTTTTATGTATAATTTTTTTATAAATTATTTTGTTAAGAATGATTGATACTAACTTCTTAGTATTAGGTATGAATATTAAACTTATGAAAAAACCATCCAAACTTTTAGTATTTTTTTCTGTTCTTTGTTATATTTTCCCGTATTTTACTATATATAATATTTTCTCCATAGTTAAAAACAATATTATTAATCAATTTTTAATATAAATATTCATGAATTCTAATAAGATTCAATAAATTAAAATAATATAATTCTAAATTTATTATTAAAATTCAATAATAAGAACACAAAATATTAATGTAAAAACCTAATAAAAAAGACATTATTGTTCAAATTCAATAACAAGAACAAAAAAAATATTAATGTAAATTAAAAAAAGACATAAAGTTTTTTAAGGAATCATTTAACTTAAATATATATCTATTATTACACATGTATATAGTATATTGTAAAATTTATTGGAACATTGCAAAATAATATCCAAATATATATATCACAAAGTCTAAAACCCTTAAAACATCTAAATATTATATATAATACCATATTTTCATAATATAAGATATATAATAAATTACACTTGAGTAACTTATATAAAAGAATAGATAACTCAGTGAGTACATTTCAATAAAATAATATAATTTGTTACATTTAACACTTTTTTAAAATACTTGTATTAGACATATTCTAATAGAAAGTATAATAACTAAGCCATCAAAAATACTATTGAGATAAACCAAACCTAGTTTCTTATGTTAAGGTTACTTCGTAAATTTACTATAAAAAACATCAATACAATAACCTTTTCCAACTTCTCACCATTTGAAGTCTTATCTATATGATTAAATCATTAGTGAAACATAAAATATTTTGTTTCCGTAATGAGTCTCGTGCTTAACACTACAATCCTTAAGAACACAATATGATCCAATATCTCTCTCACTATACACCATAAAGGGCCAAATACACACAAAAGGGAAAATGATCCATAGAATGACACATTATAAAAGGGGCACCATATCATATAGACATCACATGCAATATATAAAACAATGTATATCATATATACTCATCAATCTCATATATATAACAAAAATCACCACATGTCATCATCAATACCATCTCATCATTAGGTATTATCGCTTTAGCAAACTCGCTTCGCTTGAGCGACCTTGCTTCATTTGAGCAACCTTACTTCCACAAACATATAAAGACTTTCTTGCTTGAGCGATCTTCCATCGCTTAAGTAATATAACTCTAGTTGAAAGAATTAATTTCGCTCTTTCCTCACTCAAATGTTTATTAAATACTTGCCCCACCATTGCTTGGACATTATTCCAATACTTGAGGGATGCTTTTTGTTAGTTAACTAAACAAGTTCCATAATCACCATTCTCACCACTTTATTAATGCTCGAGCAATCATGTTGTTACTTGAACATTGACATGTAGCTGCATGGTCTCACACATTTCAAAACTCCAGGCACAATTGCAACACCTTAATGCTTGAGTGGCTTCTCTTGGCTTAAGCAACACTCAGTCCAAAGGAGTGAGAATTGTCTAAGTATCTCTCTTGCTCAAGCCACCACTTGAGCTATATATATGTTGCTTGAATGTCCATGCTAGAGCTTGAGTGATAGTGAGTAATGCATGCAACAATGTCTCAATGCTTGGGTGTCGCTTGTAGTAAAACATTATTCTTTTGAATTTTATTCTTTATGAAGATATCACTCAAGTGGTGAGTCATCATTGCATCCAATGTTTAGTGTCACTTTGGTGTTAGTATGTACTTTGGAGTGATAACGTACATAACTCAATTGATGGCTTGAGGCTTGAGCGAGAGAGAGGTCGAGACACTTCTCTCTCCTCTAGAGTGAGTGACGCCAAACGACTAGAGGTCACTCAAGAATTGAAGTCATAAAAGTGGTGCATGGGGTTCTGAAACATGAGATATCATGCGTCTATGATTTATCACTCAAGCGATAATATAATGAATAAAATGTTGATGAAATGGTGGAAATTGTGATTTTGGAACTTATTGGGTGACATAACAAGTAACATTGCTCAAGCATTGGGATGAAACTTAAGCAATAATTGAGTGTTTGACTAAGGGAGAAGTAACAAAAGTGTGGAGTTGTTTGGGGGAAGTCTTCCTCTATTTAAGAAATCAAGCTTGCTTAGGTGACACATACCTCATTATGAGATGATGTTGATGATGAGCATGTGATGATGTTTATGTGAAACATAGGTCAAAACACAAGAAGGGAGGATTGAATTGTGTTTTAAATTTTTTTGTAGATTTTGCAAATATCGTCAGATGGTACAAAGTTTGATGATAATTTTATACATAACAAACAATCTGTCAAGGGCCTTCAAAACTTAATTTAGAAATGTCCTTATTATGTTGGCACAAATATAACGACATACAATTTTAATAAGATGAGGAAAGAAGAATTTACTCAAATATTTTTATACATCTAATAACGTAGACTACATCTAGTTCTCAATCAACATATTGAGTTTTACTATGTAGACCAACGTTACAAGTTTACAATGGAGTATTATTTCAAAACGTTCTCACTCCTAACTAACCTGTTCAAAATGTTCCACTCTAGACAAGATTTGTTTAAGATAGTGATCTAAAAGATCGCTAAGGTTGCTCACTAGAGAGGGTAGTGTCTTTCAACCTACAAAGTTTATGCACTTTTCTAGTTTGCTAATGAACACAACAATGTTTTTACAAAACTTTTAGGACGCAGAAAATTTTAACAGTGTTTTGACACTTTGTGAATTGCAACTCTTCTATTTTTCCTCTTGGATGATGACTTTATATAGATGTTGAAGAGAAGAATTGGTAGTTAGTAACATAAACCAAGAATGATACATGACATGAACAACTAATTACATTATAAATCAAAGTTAACTTGTTGACAAAAGTAACAAACATATACACATAAACAATAAGTGTTACATATAATTCTAATCACAAAGTAAGAGTTATATTCATTTTTTAAAATTGGACTAAATTGAAAACATTTAAAATAGTAGGATAAAATTGAAAAAATGACAGTAAAAAAGTTTCTACAAATTTTGTATAATATAAATATTCATATTATCTTGAATAGATTCATCTATTAAATATATATAATTATTAATAAATTTTGATAACTATTAATTATAAAATAACTTTATCTTAAAGGTGATAATTTTATAGAGCTTTATAAAATAATAATGTTAATAAAAGTGTGTACAAAAAAGAGGTACGGAAATAAAAATGTATATAAAATTAATACAAAAGGAAATGTTCATTAACACGGTGTGGAGAACACTTAAAATTTATGGCTGTGGATTACTGGGAAAACTGTTCACTGTTTTCAAATTTATACACAATAGATAAATAAATGACAAGTGTTTTTGGACAATTTTGATAAATATTCCCAAGAGAACACACCAATCCACACATAAAATTTAAAATAAGACTGGCATAAGATGCTACAAAATAATACTTTGAAAAATACTAGTCTAGTTATATCTCAAGGATTTTTCAGATGGACGTTCACTTCTTAATTTTTGTATAAAATAATTATTACTAAAAAAAAAGTAAACCTTACAAACTCACAACTAATCTTGATGGTGAGGAAACAAAGAAAAAGGGAAAATGACAGAAATAGTTTTATATTTAAGCTTACACCGCAGACCTGACTTTCTCTTTTAGTAAAGTACCCCACATATTCCCTCTGTATTTAATTTCAACTATTTTGTAAATCTTGTAAAAAAGCTAATTGTAAATGTACCAAAAAAATTAATTATACCAAAAAATGAAAAACTTTTGTAAATCAACGTATACTGATTAAGAAACGTATACTGATTAAGAAATGGTTGTTTGCGTATTCTTTCTCGCATAAAATCTGAATTTGACTTTTGTTTCAAGACAATTTGTTGATACAAAATATATAATTTTATAATATAACGCATTTGAAATTAGTGATTTTTTTCTTAGCAAAAATTATTTAAATAAAAATACTCTAATTTCTTTAAACCAAATTTTGAATAGTGAATAAAAAAAACGACACCAATTTGATTATTCAGAACAATTGACCTTAGTGTACGTGAGATCTCAAAACCTAAATTTCTATATTAGAAAGGAAGAAAAAAAAAAAATAAAGTAAAAGAAACTTTTGTCTACTTTTACAAAACTTATTAAAATTTATTTTTACATTATTAGTTAATTTAACTATATTTAATGAATTAGATATCTATATATGACAAGAGGAAGTGTTTTCTAGCAAACACTTGTTATTAATATTAATTGGAATTTATTGAAAATATTTTCATTATTTATTATTTGAGTTTCACTCCAAAAAGCCAGATTACCTAATTAGATCAATCTTACATTTATATCTTTCAAAACAATCATCCTAAATAACTTTTATTTATTTTTATAATGTCTGTCAATAATACTATCCTTTCTTAATATTAATCACTGATATTTCAAACTAGAAAGGAATAACATAACATCATTTTTAATTTTATTTTTTTTAAAGAACTAGAGAAGAAATATAAAATTACAAAAAAAAGGTATTATTAAGACACAAGATCTGCCCATTTCTCACATTTTCACCAGCTGCTGATAGCCACAAAATCCAATAGATATAAAACGGTTTCTCACCCACAAATTCTTCACCTTTCAGCATGCAACAAACACAGCACAAGAGAAAAATAAAAAAAAACAATATATTCTCTTTCATAATTTATTTTATTATCTGATAATTAAATAATTACTAATAAAAAATAACAATAAGAAGAGAGAAAAAAATGTGAATAGAAAAGGAAGCGACTCAGATCTGGCGTGAAACGCCTATAAATAAACCCGTAAACCATTGCTTATACCTCGCACTCTGTTCTGGGCTTCAACTTGCTCCTTAGAAGCTAAGAAGAAAGCCACAGAGATAACCAGTCTCCTACACTAACTCTCAAGGTACGAGACTATCTCATCTCCCTCTTATGCATGCTATGCCATGTCTTCTTATCACACTCTGTGATTCAATTCTCCTTTTCCGTTACTCTCTTTTCTTCTTTTCACCACTTCAATTTCGCTCCTAATTCTCCTCAGATCTGCTTTTCTGCTTTTAAACGTAATGCTCGCCTTCTTTCGATGTTTGTGCGAGTCCTAGATCTGCTGCTATTTCTTCTCCTAGTGTCTAGATCTACTGGATCTGAATCGGTTTTGCTTTGATTTCGCTCTTTTTTAGTCACTCTGTCCAAATCTGCTACTTTTTAAATGAAAACAGTTGTTGTTCTACTAAATTGTTGTTGTCCTGCTAGTGTGAAGTGCTCTTAAGTTGTTCATACTTATGCATGAGTGTGTTATACTCTGTTTCCGGGGAATGAATTTGAAATGATGCCTATAGGAAATAGAATCTCGCTTTATAGTCGTCCATGATACCGTGTTGTTGTCAGCTTTTTAAGTGTTGTTGCATGTGTCATTATGGATGTGAAAAATGCTAGCAAGCACACACAGTTTTCTGTTATTGACCAAAATTTAATATAAATCACAACATTTCTTTTTATTTTTTATTTTTTTATATAACGTGTTTTGCTTTTAATTTTAGGTTTTTCAGTAAATTTTAAGTAGGAACTTTCTAAGAAAAGAGTGTTATAGGCAGTGTGCTTCTAGCACTTGATATGACAAATTATAGCCATGATCTATGAATATTGCAAAATATGTTACTACGGATATTAAAGCTATGATCTCTGAATACTGTTGCATGTGTGTTGTTTTATCGGATTTGGAGTGTGATCAAGCTGATTTGGGATTTGATCTTTTCGTACAGAACAATGGCATCTCATATCGTTGGATACCCCCGCATGGGTCCCAAGAGAGAGCTCAAGTTTGCTCTCGAGTCTTTCTGGGATGGCAAGACCAGCGCCGAGGATTTGAAGAAGGTGGCTACTGATCTCAGGGCATCCATCTGGAAGCAGATGGCTGATGCTGGGATCAAGTACATCCCCAGCAACACTTTCTCTTACTATGATCAGGTGCTTGATGCCACCGCTACCCTCGGTGCCGTCCCACCAAGGTATGGCTGGACCGGTGGTGAGATTGGTTTTGACACCTACTTCTCCATGGCCAGAGGTAATGCTACCGTGCCTGCTATGGAGATGACCAAGTGGTTCGACACCAACTAGTAAGTGATGCTGCCGATTGATATTGCGATTGTTGTGTTATTAATGTTGTGTTGCAATGATCTGATTACTGAACTATTGTGGTGTTGATCCAGCCACTTTATTGTCCCCGAATTGGGACCTGATGTGAACTTCACCTATGCTTCTCACAAGGCTGTTGAGGAATACAAGGAGGCCAAGGCGGTATGTGTTAAAATTAAAAGCCCATTTTGCGTTATCTTATAGCATTGCTTTTTATGAGATGTTATTCAGATCAGGGTGAAATGTGAGAAATGACTGTTAATTTTCGTTGTTTTTGAATTTCTCGTTTATAGTGGCCAAGCCAGTGTTTTTGATATACACAGAATTGTTCTGTTGCACAGTTTTATGTTGTCCTGTGTGGGTCATTGTGATAAAATTTATTTCTTTGCTCTTTTCGTATGTTTGTTTATATCAACATTATAATCATATATTTATTTGTCTTTCAGCTTGGAGTGGATACCGTTCCTGTCCTTGTTGGCCCAGTCACATACTTGTTGCTCTCCAAGCCTGCCAAGGGTGTCGAGAAATCCTTTTCTCTCCTCTCTCTCCTTCCCAAAGTTCTTGCTGTCTACAAGTAGGGAGAGTTCTAATTTGTTGGCTGTTATTATTTTGTGTGTATATTCATGCTACTTGTCTAACTTGCTTATATGACTAATAACACAGGGAAGTTATTGCTGACCTTAAGGCAGCTGGTGCTTCATGGATTCAATTTGATGAGCCTACCCTTGTCTTGGACCTTGAGTCTCACAAGTTGCAAGCATTTACCGATGCATATGCAGAACTTGCACCTGCTTTGTCTGGTTTGAATGTTCTTATTGAGACCTACTTTGCTGATGTCCCTGCTGAGGCATACAAGACTCTCACATCTTTGAACGGCGTCACTGCATACGGATTTGATTTAGTCCGTGGAACCAAGACTCTTGATTTGATCAAGGGTGGGTTTCCAAGTGGAAAATACCTCTTTGCTGGAGTGGTTGATGGAAGGAACATCTGGGCCAATGACCTTGCTTCTTCTCTCGCTACATTACAGGGTCTTGAGGGCGTTGTGGGCAAAGGTATTTATTGGGCATGCATTTCACTGTGAATTTTTGGGATGCTTTTACAGTTAACATAGTTGCTTGATGTATGTATTGTTGTATGCAGATAAGCTTGTTGTGTCTACCTCCTCCTCCCTTCTTCACACTGCTGTTGATCTTGTTAATGAGACCAAGTTGGATGATGAGATCAAGTCCTGGCTAGCTTTTGCTGCCCAAAAAATTGTTGAAGTTAACGCATTGGCTAAGGCCTTGTCTGGCAACAAGGATGAGGTAATAATATTCATCTGACATTTGATGAAATATTATATTTCATTAATATTCTTTGATTATGTTTGTTTCCTGAGAAATGCACTGTTATTTAGTGTGGCCAAATTTCTTTAAAAATAATAAGTTAAAATAAAACCATATTTTATTAAAATAAGTAATATTATATAATTTTATAAATAAAATCAGCATACAATTGTGTATTAAAATGCAGTGCCAGTGGTAGGCCATATATCTAGCATTCGTCCTGATTAATTTTGGAGCCATTAGAATAAATATTGTTTCATCACACAATTCACTAATATAAAATATCTCATGATTTCATTTTCAGGCTTTCTTCTCTGCTAATGCTGCTGCTCAGGCTTCAAGAAAGTCCTCTCCAAGAGTGACTAACGAGGCTGTTCAGAAGGCTGTGAGTGCTTGTTTCAACTGCTCTCTTTGTTATTATGGATATGTTGTAAGATGTATTCTGCTGTTACTCATGGCTTCTAATTTTCTTTCCTCAGGCTGCTGCATTGAAGGGTTCAGATCATCGCCGTGCAACAAATGTCAGTGCCAGACTGGATGCACAACAAAAGAAGCTAAACCTTCCAATCCTTCCAACCACCACTATTGGATCCTTCCCTCAGACTGTAGAACTCAGGAGGGTACGCCGTGAGTTCAAGGCTAACAAGTGAGAATGCCGAAACTGCTGATTTTTGCCTTGTTTTCATTGATAAATGTGCCTTTCTTTTACTGACCATCATGCTGTTTTCTTCAGGATCTCCGAGCAAGAATATGTTGAGTCAATCAAGGAGGAAATTCGCAAAGTTGTACAACTTCAAGAAGAGCTTGATATTGATGTCCTGGTTCATGGAGAGCCAGAGGTCAGCTCTCATCTCATAATGTCTAAATATAGATCAACCGCTCTTGCTAGATTTTTCTGTACTTGTTGATAGATTGCTGATTCTAAAATTGCACCACGAACTAATTGTGAAAGCCATTTGTTGCAGAGGAATGATATGGTTGAGTACTTCGGTGAGCAATTGTCAGGCTTTGCCTTCACTGTTAATGGGTGGGTGCAATCCTATGGATCTCGTTGCGTGAAGCCACCAATCATCTACGGTGATGTGAGCCGGCCAAAGCCAATGACTGTCTTCTGGTCATCTCTGGCTCAGAGCTTTACCAAACGCCCAATGAAGGGAATGCTTACCGGCCCTGTTACCATTCTCAACTGGTCCTTTGTTAGAAACGATCAACCTAGGTGTGTATAAACTCCACCACACCCTTGTAATGTGGGAAAATAAACATGGAGGATTGTTGTTTCTAATTATAGTTCATGAATCCATGTGCAGGTCTGAAACCACCTATCAGATTGCTTTGGCTATCAAGGACGAAGTAGAAGACCTTGAAAAGGCTGGCATTACTGTCATCCAAATTGATGAAGCTGCTTTGAGAGAGGGTCTGCCATTGAGGAAATCGGAGCAAGCTGACTACTTGGACTGGGCCGTTCATTCCTTCAGAATCACCAATGTTGGCGTCCAGGATACCACTCAGGTACTTTGGGATCATCCCAAGTCACTGCCTTATTATTATTATTATTTTTTCATACTATGTAATAATGAACTTTTTTTTGTTCTTGACAGATCCACACTCACATGTGCTACTCCAACTTCAACGACATCATCCACTCCATCATTAACATGGATGCCGATGTTATCACCATTGAGAACTCTCGGTCTGATGAGAAGCTGCTCTCAGTGTTCCGTGAAGGTGTGAAGTACGGTGCTGGAATTGGGCCTGGTGTGTACGACATCCACTCCCCAAGAATACCACCAACTGAGGAAATTGCTGACAGAATCAACAAGATGCTTGCAGTGCTGGAGAAGAACATCTTGTGGGTGAACCCCGACTGTGGGCTGAAGACTCGTAAGTACACAGAGGTGAAACCAGCCCTCACAAACATGGTTGCCGCAGCAAAACTCATCCGTAACGAGCTTGCCAAGTGAATGGTATAACAAAGTAGAATCTCTCAACTCACTGGTTCTGCTTCTATACACCACCACCACCAAAGGCAAATTTTCTATATTGGTTGTTTCAATAACTGCGTGTGGAATATTTTAGATGTTTTAGCATATGCTCTGTGAGCAATTGATTCTCCCCTCAATCCCCTCCCCCACCTTTTTTTCCCTAATATCCGTTGTATTTCAGCGGCTTTGCCGCATTCCTTATCGATATGGAATTTTACCAGTTTTGTGCATCACTATTTCAAAATGCACTTCTTTTTCCAATTTCGATCACTTGGATTTAATCTCGTTTTCCATATTTCAACCTCCATTTTCTTATATTCGTGATATTTTAGATTTTAGTACTAAATAAGTATTTAAGTTAGTCTTTATGTTTATGTTTTTAGTTATACAATAACATGATATGAATTTATCAAAATCTTGTAAATTTGAAAATTAAAAAAAAAAAAATATTGAAGGACTAGAAATTTATAAAAGGGTAAAAAGAAATCAAATAAGTACAATTTTAATAAAATGTTAAATGTTAAATTAAAAGTTATAATACCGTGCTTCACACATTCACGGACTCTTGTATAAAAAACCGCATATCCAATTACTTTACAAATACTAACTAATATTTAACATTGATTTAAAATTAAAAAATACAGTTATTTAATAAATGATGATGAATTTATCCTGAAGTTTATCTGTTTCTTTAATAGATACTCGTTAAACGAAGAATTCTTCATTATTAAAACACAAAAATATGATTAAGGAAATAACTAGTAGACAATATAAAAATAAATATAAACATCTTTTAATCGTGCCTCCTTTTCTACCTGACTTTCCTTTTCTTTGTTCTTTTCTCTCCCTATTTTAAAATTTAATTGGACTTCATAATAACTAAGAAACAAGGAGCATTCTCACGTGATTAATAATAACTAATAACTAAGAATTTTTTTTAAAATAAATATCATCTACTTTATATATATCCTTTGTTGGATTAATTATGTATATATCTTGGAGTGTTACACTTTTCAACTTCTTATAACTAATTTTATTCCATTTCCTTCTTATTTTTATTTATCTTTTCATCAGATTACATATCACATATATCATTTTTAAATAAAATATTATATGTAAGGGGATGAAAAGGGTTATTTAAAGGACCAGAATAATGATATGAAAGTCTTCATTTAATGTTGCCAATGTTAGTTCTACAATAATGATAACTTTGGTGATGACAATAACAACAGATAAATTATACAATTTTGAGAGCAAGAAATGACAATATAAACCAAGCCGATTTGCTATAAAAGATGAAAGTAACTAGGGTGATGTTGACAATTGTAATGAATCACATGATCAATTGAATGGTTTGTTCTTATAATTTAAAACTAACAAAACCAACAACCGAATCCAATTCGAAATTGAATTAGAAGTTTATTGAACTGTTTTAATTCAGTAAGCTAAATTTTACGATTTATATTTACAATTCTAAGACCTGAAAACAAACTAGGTGATATATTTTTTATATAAATATAATTTCCACAATTATATAAATTATTTGTGTAATAATTTTCTATTTCTCATTATTTATTACATGTGTCAGTACAACATCATGCAGTATAAATTGTTGTACTACATGTCATGTTGTATCACATTCTTTTACACTGCCAAGAGATGTACTTGTGAAATAGTTATCATTAATATCCATTTATTATCTTGCGGAATTCAGAACATCTAAAGTCTTAAATGTCTGACGCGGAAAATTTTGGGGGAATGAGGTTGACAAAATCTTTTGATAAAACATGCTGTAACTTAATCATTTATTCTTTTCATAAATATATGCAACATCTTTGCAAAAACTTTCATAAATAAAAGAAAACAAAATTATATATTTTTTCCTCATTATTTTTCATTATATATATATATATATATATATATATATATATATATATATATATATATATATATATATATTATACAAAAGATAATCCCTTAAATTTTAATAAATAAGTATCTCTGGTACAATATTCCTCCTATTATGAAATTTATGATCTGAAATAAAGATAAAATTAAAACCTCAATATACATAATAGAATTCAAATTAATAAATTAAATATGGGAAGTTTTTTCTAAAACAACTCAACACTCTCCAAACTTGAATATGATTCATTAAAAAATGATTATTCTTCAACACCAGATATATGTATGTGTCGATAATGAATCTTGTAAGTTAAATTAGTTTTCACACATAACTTACAATCCAAATTTTGACCATGTTTATTTTTGTAATTGGTGCAAAATTTCTAACATGTTCAATCATCCTTATCGATTCATTGTCCCGTTGGTTTTTCTATATTATTAAGGAAGAAGCTTACTTTCTAACTCCTTAGGGTTGAGTTGTGGGACAAACCCTCCTTGATTTTCAATAACAACAATAACATGAGCTTATTGACTCTCTTTGGAGGACTACCTTTGTATTTCCAATGTTTGCTTTAAAGTTTTCCATCCAACTTCCAACATTTATCTCTGTTACAATGTGGCTTGTTGCAATATGTACACCATAATCTTTCATTTTTTTTCTTTTTAAAATTTTGAAAAAAATTTCATTTTCTTCAATTTGTAGATGTAGTTGGTCTTTCAACAATCGCTGCTAAACTTTCTATAATACGAATCTTTAGTTAGACTCCTACTCTCCTCAATTTGAATAATTGTCATGACTTTCATGAAGTCCTGGAACATTCTCCTTTCCTAAGATTTGAATTAAGACCTGATTATATTCTTGGTTTAGGCCTATCAAGAAATCATATACTCGGTCTTATTTAATGTATTTTCTTAGGATTGTTAAATCTTTAGAACACTTCACTTTAATAATCCTGTAATGATCCAATTTCATCCGCAAGGCTTTAAGTTGATTAGTGGCAAATTTATTCCTGTCTTGAGCAACATTGTTTGCCATGGAATAGGTTTACACTATTACAATCTATATTGCTTTGATTGAATTGAGAAACATGTAAGTATTACTAATCTCTAGAATCATTGAATTCCATAACTATGTCATGATCATGGAAGTCTTCTTCACTACTAAGTTCTAAACGTAGGATCATATGTAGCTGGAAGTTACATGTAGCCTTGCCTTTTCCTTTCAAAATGGAGTTGAGATCATTTGAGGTAGTTTTTTTCATTCAACTGATAGGTTCAAGCCACACCCTGCAGTTCTGCTCCGATATAGGGCTTGTCTTCATTTTTTTATTTTGGTCATCGAAAAAATAATTAATACACATTTGATCAAGACAAAAATGCAAGACTGCAATTGTGTACAATGATGGATACCAAAACACACAGAGACTAGAGGTTAAGTGAGCAATAATAAAACTTACAATAAGGTTTATATACCAGTGGAGTTACATGTAAGTTTAAAAAGCAATAAAGACTAAAATTAGGTTCATAAAACAAGAAGACTGCAATTAAATTATCTAGCAATAAGGACTAAAATTAGGTTCATAAAACAAGAAGACTGCAATTAAATTATCTAGCAATAAGGTTATACAACAATGAAGACTATAATATTTTACACAGCTAGATACTTTCAAGGATTGGGAGGAGCACTGATAGAGTTCAAGAATAAAAAGATAATTCTTACTCATTATTTCTCAATATATATATATATATATATATATGGACAAAAAAATCTTATAATCCTATTATTTAATAAAAGAATTTACAATATGAAATAAAGATAGAATTAAAATTCCAATAAATATCAAATTAAAGCTAATATGACAGAATTAAAGACCAATAAATCTTAAATATCTAAAGTTTCCTAAAATAACTCAACAAGAATCAATTTCGACATCTTTACATTGATTTTAGCTTCAAGGATCTCTACCAAACTATAGAAATAATATAAGAATACTGTAAGAGATAACATTAATCATTTTCAAAAAGTTTACAAATCCTAAACCTCAGTTTGAAGCTTGGTCCTTAGCCTGAAGTAAGTATACTGGGCAAGCTTTAGCATGCTCAGCACTTTTCATTCAAAAACACTTTACAACAACTAATCAAGGCAATTAAATAAAAAATTTCAAAATCCTCTTTACCTTCCTTCACGTGACACAAAATTTAAGCTACAAAATTGCGTAGAATCCAAATTACTTTCACTTCAAAACTCCTTCCACATTACTGAGGGCTTTTTTGGCTAACTTGAACTTTTGAGTTAGATCTTTATTGGTTTTCACAACGTACTCCTTGATGAAAAACTCAAGGCCTTGCCTAAGACTTTCAAGTTCAGGGATCACCGCTGCACGTGTGAATATGTTCCATACCAAGTTTTCAGGATACTCCAAAATGGCCTCAAACAGAATGCGGAAATGCATGACCCTTCTTGGTGTCAACAAGGTGATATCATTCAGATCCACAGTCTTCAAAACAGAAAGGGAGACAGTGAAAGAGGCAAGCATTTCAGCCACAAATTTTGCTAAGTGCATTGACCTCATTAGTGGCATTGACTCCACCTCCTTAAGCTGATCCCACAAGCAAAACTGCAAAAACATGCATATGAAAAGAATATGTCAGCTCCTTTTAGTTCTCTTCTCAGTCCCACATCAAGCAGAAATTCCATACCTGTAGAGTGAACTTGTGATTTTTGTCATGCTCGCATAACTTGGAAGCCAGCACTGTATAATACTTGTTAAAAACTTTCTCTTGCAAGCAACACTCCACAACAACCCGCATGATATCTCTGTCCTGTATATCGTCACAAGAAGGAAAAGCCATATAATTGAAATGACACATTACTAAGCTGAAGAAAAGGAAAAAGGAAATAAAAGCTTACCTGCTTGCCAGGTAATTCCAATCTTAGAAGCTTCTCAAATGCATCAACATAGTCCTCCCCACTCATTATTATACAAAAGATTGCCCTTCTGGCATCTGTGTTCATCTTTTGAGCAGCAGCGAGCTGGAGCATTCTTTGCGTTTCAAGAACATCTTTGTCTATTCTGTTGGCAACTTCTTCAACATTAACTGTTGAAGATGCCGCATCTCCAGACAACCACCACTGGCCCTTCTTGTCAGGATCGAGTAGCTTGCTCCATGTAAGCCCTCTTATCAAAATGTCATCAACTCTTAACTGAAAACAACATTTTAATTAAGAATTTGAAGGAGGTATGAGTGCCTTTTGGATAACAGAAATTAACTGAAGATCACAATCTTTTTCACAATGCATATATGCTGAGCAAAACTAAAAGATGCACAAATCAACTAAGAGCCACCAGGCAGATTTAGTCTGGGAAGTTAGTAAACAAGAATAAGAATCTTCTGTTTACCATGAGAGCAAAATATTTTGAGGCTGATCTTGTGAAGAAACTTAACACCTTTGAAAATTATACAAAATATCATGTGCTCTGAAACTACCAACGTCGTAAGAATTAAACTCGACGTTGTCGTTCTACAAGCCAAGAGTTTAAACAGTTATAGACGCTAAACCATAATATCTAAGCTCGGATCTTTGATTATATTTGCTTGAATAGTTCTAAAGAAAAGAAAGTACACTGAATGGTCTTATAAACATTAGCATTTTTTTTTCTTTTTGCAGCAAGGATGCTCATAGCCACAGGAACATCCTTTCTGAGTTGACCAAGTAAGCTATCCAGAAAAACAATAAAGGATTGTCTAAGCAAATCACAGCCTACATGTAACTTAGCTTTCTTTTTATTTTTTTATGGATTCAATTAAAGGGGTTTATTTTATTTTGAAAAACAATGGAACATATCAGGTAATATTTGGAAAAAGAAACCTCAAATATAGATGATGCTACAAAACACAAATTAGAGACTGGGACCTTCTGTAACCACTTCTTAATCCGAGTGTGATGTGCAGAGTCCTCATTTGGCTTTCTTTTGTTATTCTTGATGTCACATATGATTTCAAGCATGAAGTCCATCTACAAGTATTACCAAGTAATCAGAGTTGAACTAATTGTAGGAAAAAAAGTAGTTTTCTTTTCTATTTATGATTAAAAGAAAGCATGCTCACTCTTTTACTATTTTTCTTTTGACTGTCATCTCCAGAGGAAGCCTTCAACTTATTTGACGTATTCTGAACGCTAAGAATGAAATCTTTCATGGCAGCTGGATCATCAACCCTTATTTTCATCCCACAACCTATTCATACAAATAAAATAAAAATAAGTCATATGGCTTACTCATTGATCAAGTTCGTAATACAACAAGTAGCCATGCTACAGTATATCGCATGGGATCATCAGTTGACATAGATAAGGGGGAGATAAAGGAAATAAATGTATGAACCAAGAGAGCAAAGAGGTAAAACAAAAACAAAATTTATAACTACCACCACCAAAGCCTTTTCCCACTAGGCAGTGTAAGCTAAACAACTCAAATGATGCTTCAGAGTCTCAGTGAAGGTACCAAAGCCAAGATTGGTTAGCTCTATGAACAAACCAGAGATTGAAATATGACTGTAGCTATCTGACAATATTAAGTTAGCCACATGCACAAGTGATTTTGAGCAAATCAAAAGCTAAAATTTAGACTTGAAAATTAGAAATTTATAATATATGCATCAACATGCAACACCAACAAAGTGCATATGGTATCAACAAAGCACAAAAAAAGCTTAAGGGAAAAGTGTCCATTTCACCAGTTATCACTTCAACGTGGTACTTCCTTTAGATGCTTAAGAATACAATGATCTAGCAGTCTGTTAGAGATAAGGATCACTAAGTAACTTTTCTATAAACCTCTACCATTTACATACATGGAAGCTCTAACTAGAACTAAGCACACACCAAAAACAAGGAATTAAAAATGATAGAACACTTACATTGTAACAATGCCAGAATGATAGAGACATCTGTCTCAGTTAAACGCTTGCTCAGCATAACCAGAAAGTCATATATTAAATCACTGAAAAGCATTACAACATCTTTTAAGAAAAAATGTAGTTAAAATAAGTTCATATCAAGTGATGGGTGCAGTTCAGTTTACCCACCTAGAACAGACTCCAAATATGCATAAATATGATAAAAGAAGAGTAAGATTCCGCAAGGAGAGATTGTCTTCTTTATTGTACTCATCCTGTGCAGAAAATATATGAAGATTATAACTTTCGTAATCCATAAAACACTAATAAGAGTAAAAGGTGGAGAAGAAACAAAAACTGAAAAGGGAAACAAATAAAAAACACATTAGCAAATTGGTTTTTCCATTTCAAATTATTTGTTTGCAATTTATATACCTCAAAGCATTTAGCAAGGGAAGCCATAAACTTTGCACTGAAGTCAACACCAACCAAACATGCCATCCCAGCAACAAATGCAGCAAAAACAGCAGCATACCTTCATAAGAAAATATGTCAGTTACAATGAAAATGATAGCATACAATGGCTAGAAAGCTAGACATCAGGTAAAATTACAGGAGTTGGGATTGCCATGGGGACAACACAGTATTTAGCAGAGGATCAAGGAGGAAAAATCTAACATATCCAAAGACCAAACAATACTTTCTGAGTCCCTACGCATTCTTTACAAAAATAACAATGACCTCAACCTCGGCACTTGATATTAATTATTCTAAACTACAGAGTCCTGCACAAAAGTATCTAATCATATCTTAGACATCTTTTCCAAACAAGCATTTTCAGCCATGTTATCCTTTATCTGCACAAAGAAAACCCTCATCCTCTTCCTTTTCCTATGTCGTTACTTTTGCATGTCTTGACATTTCCTGATTGGAGCATATGAATCTAAGGTTTTATCCTATCATTTAAGATTTCAACTAAATTTAATTGAATATCTTCATTTATTTTCTGACCTTCTATAACCAAAATAGAGATGAAAAAACAAGGATTTAGCAACTTCATTGAGGGAGGTAAGAGTAGAATAGAAGGGAAAAACAATCCTTAACTGTTGATTGCCACGGGGACCACCAGAACATGATGCCAAAACTTCCTCGGTCAAGATCTGTGAAGCAACACTACGAGCAACAGACTGCAACAGATTACATCATAGAAGTTAATATGATGCTATATGATTCAATTTAAAGCATAAAGAGTAGGGGAAAAGTAGTAGCACAAATGACTTTACAATAAAACATTTTTGTGTGTGAGAAGACAACCAAGATTTTTCAGAAATAAAAAAAATATGAAAGTTGGTCTAATTTATCAAAGTTACCAATCTATGCCCTAAAGTGATTTCAACCTCTATGCTAGAGTTCACAAAAGGTCTTGGCACTTTACTTCCAAACTAATTCAAACTTGAAATGGCAAACTAGGTCAAATTTCTTGTATCAGATTAATCACTTTATCTTTAGAAATGGTTACATATGATACTAAAAGACATCCTCTTTTAATTTAAAAGTTGGTAAATGCAAAATTAATAGGAATAAAAAGGGAAAATAAACTATTTTTCAAGACTTCCTAGAATCATTTACATTCTCTTTCTCAACTCTTCTTTTATCCATTTTAAAACAAAATCATATGAATTTTGTTAAAAGAAATCAAACAAGTATTCATTTCAAGACTGCTATATGCCTGTCAGTGACATACCTGAAAGATCAAGGAAAGTTCCCCAGTAACTGACTCAACATTAGATTCAGAAAGCCTGTTAAGAAGACCTGAAGAAACAAGTTCAAGTAGAAATTAAAATAATCAATGATAAATAGTTAAAAATGCAAACGTCAAAACAAGCCCAACCTCCCTACCTCGCACTCGTCTTCGAATTTGAGTATGCTCTTCAGGTTCATTGCCAGCACGAGCTCTCAAGTGAGGTGCAATATATTTTCCTTTGGCTTTCTTTTCCGGAACTTCAGCAGGAGTGTCGTCCAATTTCCCCTCCATTCCAAAAGATTCCACGGGCTTGGACATGCCAACAGCATCATCCTCTTCACTGTCTTCCTGAGGCCGACCTGACAATTTCCTTTTCTTGCGCTTTTTCTTTGAAGGCACACTCTCAGGAATATCATCCAATTCTACATCCTCATTAGAAGTTTCTACATCCTCTGATACATCAGCCATTGCTTCCGCTTTCATTCTTTTCCTTGACAACTTCTCCTTCTTACTTGACAAGCTCTTCTTCAATCTCTTCACAGGCAATTCATCAATACCAGGAACCTCCTCCTCTCCCATGAAATCAAAAGAAGAAGACATTCCTTCAAGTAATATGTTAAGCCCATCATCCATTCCTCTCAATTTTCCTTCCTTCACCTTTAGCTTCTTTGAAAGCTTCCTTTCCAGTTCTAGATCCTTTTCAGCAGCCATAGAAACATCCTGCATGCCCATCTCCAACATGCTCTTCCTGGAACCTTTGCTAGAACCCTTCTTCATTTTCTTCATTTTCTTTGCAACAGAACCACCCTGTTCTTCTTCTGAAACTATGTATTCTTCATCTATCTCATGTTTCCTAGAATTAGACTCTAACTTCCCAACTTGTGTTTCCTTGACACTAGGACTAAGTGATGTGTCAGGTGTGCTTTTAGTTTCCATCTCTGAATTACTGCCATGTTTTTTCGTAGCTCTAGACTTCTATATAACAACAAATTAAAAATAAAATTCTCATTGTTCTGGTACAAAAACAAGTCATAAAACTTAAAAAAAAAAAAAAAAAAATAAAAAAAAAAAATCAAAAAAAATAAAAAAAAAAAAAAAAAAATGATACTGTAGAATTACCTGGTGGAAGAGCCAGGACTGGTGTTTTGATGCATTCTTTGCCAAGCGGGATTCTTTCCTTCGTTCCCGACGTGATTTTTCTGCGCTTTGTTTATCTGAAACGTAGTTCAAAAACACCAAAACAAAAATTGAAGTTGCTACGATTGAATGGAAAAGTGAAAATTTATAAATTTTGAGAGGTTTAAGGGAAGAGGTTACCCATGGTTCGGTTCGGACGTCAAGTAAGAAAAGGGTGTTTAGAAGTACGGTGGCACAGTGGGCGTGTGGCGCCGGTGCGGACGGAGAACGGAGAAGAACGACTCTGAGAGAGAGACGATTATTGGCGGGTTTGAAATTTGGGCAATAGGTCATTTATTGGGCCTGGAATTGAAGGCCCAACTTTAAATCAGTTTCAGGAGAGCTTCTTCCTTCACCTCTATACCACCGATGAAAAGACAAATTTACCCTTAAAAATATATTTATATCCTAATACTGTCCTTATTTTTTAATTGAAGCATCAATAGAAATAAAGGTAAAGTTTGTTTGTAATTTTGTATTGTTTGTGTATGATTGGTTGGGTAAATTACGGTGACAAGGAGGAGTATTTATCATTGATTTTTCCATACAAAATGAATTTAAAATATTTTGTGACACTTTTAAATTTTCCATCAGAAAATCTTTCACAAATTATAAATAATATAAGTAATAAATTTTTCTTTTAAAGGATTTTTATTCCTTACAAAATTTCAATTTCTCACTAGTATTATAATAGATAAATCTATTTTAAAATAATTTTTATACATATTTTATGATATATATATATATATATATATTTAAAAGTGTACATACAAATTGTTTATTGTTATAATAAAATATAATCTAAACAAGTGATTTTATAAATGTTTATAGTGTGATGTTGTTAATATTTTGGCATATGTATAAAATCACAAAAGTGGCGAAGTGCAGGTAAGAATACATATCTAATATAACTTTTTTTTATTAATTTTATTATTAAAATGTGTAGAGTGAAAATACTATAAACTCAAACATAAATACGACAAACATAAAAAAAAAATATTTGAGTTTTGAAAATATAATCTACTTGAAAGGAACTTTTAATTTAATAATGAACTCTAGAAAAGCATGATAAAAAAATATTTAACTAAATTTATTCTATATATTATTTAATACAAACATAAAATAAGTATAATTTTCTAATATAATATATATATATATATATATCGTTTTAGATTTTATAGTATATTATAGATTTTTTAATTATTATATATAATATCAGTAAAGCTATAAATATAGTTAGTATAATTTTTACATACGCCTTCTCTTAAATTGAAATTGTACCCACAACCCTTTTCCCAAACCTAAATTCTACCACACCACTTCCTAATCTTTAGGCTTTGTTTGGTTGGAGGACTGGATTTGAGAAGATGGATTTGAAGGGATTTGAGTGGATTGTGTGGGGATGAAAAGGTTGTTTGGATTAAAAGATCGATGATAAGATTTGAAGGGATTTGAAGAGATGAATTATGAAAGTTTGGGAATGATTTGACAGCTGTTATAGATTTGTTTTTATTTTTTTAATTGATATATTTCTAAAAATACTAATTAACCCTTGTGAAATAAGATGGTAAAAAATTAAAATGAATTGGATTAAATTGATGTTAATATAAAAACATTACTAAAATTATTTAAAACATATATTCTAAATTATTTAAAATTAAACATAAATCCTAAATAATGCAATAAAATCACAAATTTATTATTCTATTAAAATATACAATTTAGTCTAAATTATAATTAACTGAAATCTATAAAAAAAATTCAATCTAAACTACTTTTTTTTATTGAAATTTACTGTTGTTTTTGTAAGTATAAATTATTTTTTCATTTTACTTAAATTGAAACTTTAAAATTATTAGTCTAAATAAAAATAGTTTGCAATGTTATATATGTTTACAGGGGTATTTGGTAATTTCCTCCTCATTTATGGGGACTATTTTGTAATTTCAAGTTCCATCCTTTCAAATCTCTTCATGTTAACGAATATGTCATCCTGCAAATGGGTCTTCATCCATCCTCTCAAATTAGGTCAACAGCCTTCATCCCTTCAAATCCATCCTCTTAAATAGTAAATCAGTTCAACCAAATAGACACTTAGAGACTCGACCCAAATTCTAAATTTCAAATTCCAAAGTAAAGTTGTATTTTTGAAGACGGGATTAAAAAGTGCTTGAATCCTATACTATTTGACTAAGCATAAATATTTTATTATAAATAAGAACTTAATCGTTTACCTAAGAAACCTAGTCCATTAAAAGATGACGTTCAAATATAATATAATAAAATATTTCTTTTATATTATAACATAATAGATAATTAAAATAAAAAACATATAACATAATAAATAATTAAAATTTAATATTTTATGAAGTAAATTATTTTAATATTTAATAATTAATTCTTATAAATTTTATTAATTCAATAAATTAATATGTTAATTGATTTTATTACATTAATTTTTAAAATTGGTATGTGAAAAAAATTATATATTACTTGTAATTAATTATATAAAAATTTTAATTTAATTTGCATTTTGCTATATTATTATTTATTTCATAATTAATCATATTTCAATTTTTAATTATGCTCATTCTTATTAAATTAAAAAAAATATATTTTAGTATATTATCTAATTAATTTTTATTTTATTTTATGACATCAATCCAGTCAATTACAAATTTTTCATTCATTTTTCTTTCACTTTCCCTCAATCTAAATAATTTCTAATTTGCACTCTCTTTCTCTTCTTTTCTTTTATTTCTTAAAAAATAGTTTGTAAAATAATTTCATATAAAGTTAATTTTTAAAATATAAATTAAAAATAATTATTTTATTAAAATAAAAAATATTATAAAATTTTAATAAATAAAAAGTTACATTTCAAAATAAAAATATATAAAAGGAAATTAATTTATAAAATATCAAAATTTAAATGAATAAAAGTATTTTATTCATTATTTTAACATTTTTATTTTAATTATTTATTTTATTATAATAAAAATCTAATTATAATTATATTAAATGGAATCGACTTAAAATAATATAAAATAATTTATAAAATAAAATTTATAAAATAATTTAATGTAAAATAAATTTTGAAACTTAAATTTAAAATTAAAACTATTTATTTTAAAATAATACCATATTAAAAATAAATTCATTTTACCTTATATTAAAATTTAAATTAATTAGTTTTATTTTTTTATATTTATTTACAAAGTATATTTATTAATAAAATATTAATGGAGGTTGATCAATTAAATATAACTGTTCGATCGGTTATATTCCTTAGTTTCTTCCTATTTCTCTGCAACTATGAGGAGAAAGTTGAGAATTACAATATTTGTCCTTTTGTGTATTTATTTTTTCCATTATTTGTTAAAGTGGTAGAGAAAACAAGTGAAAAGATCTAGTTATTTTGATTAATATAATAAAAAAATTATAATATGGAAAGACCTTAAGATGTCTTTTGGTCACAAAATAAGTGCACCGCATAGTCTAATTTACAAATAAAATACATAACAAGCTGAAAAAAAATTATAAAAAAAATATGAAAAATCTGTAATCCATATTTGCAAAATTTAAGAAACATAAAATGTAAGATAAGTAGAAATTTATTGTTGTCTTCAAAGCTCAAGGATGTTCAACTTAATTTTATCTCCAAAATTTTAAAGTTGGAAGCATCTCTTTATAGGTTTGTTAGTGTTTGTTAATACTTTTGTCATCTTTATTGTAAGATTTTCTTAACTTGTTTTACTTTTAACCTAGGTATGACTTTTCAAATGCTTTAGAAATCGTTTGTTTTTAAAGAAAAATGATACTTTGACACTGTATTTTCTCTTACTTCCGTTTGACATTCCGACATGGCATGTGCTGTCCCGCGTGACAATGAAAGAGAAAACGCAGTTGTTTTTGACATTCCACCCCTAAGACACATGTGTGTGTTCCAAAATTACAAACAGCAAACCACTTATTTGAACTGAGCTAACCACTTAGTGTTTTCACACCTGAGACACGTGTGTGTACCAAAACTACACACAGCGAACCATTTATTTGAACTAAGCTAACCACTTAGTGTATTCACTCCTCAGACACGTGTGTGTGTTCCAAAACTACACACCACGAACCACTTATTTGAACTGAGCTAACCACTTAGATATTTCACCCGAGACACGTGTGTGTGTTCCAAAACTACACACAGTGAACCACTTATTTGAACTGAGCTAACCACTTAGACATTCTACCCTTGAGACACATGTATGTGTTTCAAAATTACAAACAGCGAACCACTGATTTGAACTGAGCTAACCACTTATTGTTTTCACCCCTCAGACACGTGTGTGTGTTCCAAAACTACACACAACGAACCACTTATTTGAACTGAGCTAACCACTTAGACATTCCACCTGACACACGTGTGTGTGTTCCAAAACTACACACAGCGAACCACTTATTTGAACTGAGCAAACCACTTAGTTTTTTCACCCCTCAGACACGTGTGTGTGTTCTAAAACTACACACAGCGAACCACTTATTTGAACTGAGCTAATCACTTAGTGTTTTCACCCCTCAGACACGTGTGTGTGTGATCCAAAACTACACACAACGAACCACATATTTGAATTAAGCTAACCACTTAGACATTCCACCCGAGACACGTGTATGTTCCAAAACTACACACAGCGAACCACTTATTTGAACTGGGCTAACCACTTAGACATCCTACCCCTGAGACACATGTGTGTGTTCCAAAATTACACACAGCGAACAACTTATTTGAACTGAGCTAACCACTTAGTGTTTTCACCCCTCAGACACGTGTGTGTGTTCCAAAACTACACACAACGAACCACTTATTTGAACTGAGCTAACCACTTAGACATTCCACCTGAGACACGTGTGTGTTCCAAAACTACACACAGCGAACCACTTATTTGAACGCAGCTAACCACTTAGTGCTTTCACCCCTCAGACACTTGTGTGTGTTCCAAAACTACACACAGCTAACCACTGATTTGAACTGAGCTAACCACTGATTTGAACTAAGCTAACCACTTAGACATTCCACCCCTGAGACACATGTGTGTGTTCCAAAATTACACACAGCTAACCACTTATTTGAACTGAGCTAACCACTTAGTGTTTTCACCCCTCAGACACGTGTGTGTGTTCCAAAACTATACACAACGAACCACTTATTTGAACTGAGCTAACCACTTAGACATTCCACCTGACACACGTGTGTGTGTTCCAAAACTACACACAGCGAACCACTTATTTGAACTGAGCAAACCACTTAGTTTTTTCACCCCTCAGACACGTGTGTGTGTTCTAAAACTACACACAGCGAACCACTTATTTGAACTGAGCTAACCACTTAGACATTCCCCCCGAGACACGTGTGTGTGTTCCAAACTTACACACAACGAACCACTTATTTGAACTGAGCTAACCACTTATACATTCCACCCCTGAGACACATGTGTGTGTTCCACAATTACACACAGCGAACCACTTATTTGAACTACGCTAACCACTTAGTGTATTCACCCCTCAGAAACGTGTGTGTGTGTTCCAAAACTACACACAGTGAACCACTTATTTCAACTGAGCTAACCACTTAGTGTATTCACCCCTCAGACACGTGTCTGTGTGTTCCAAAACTACACACAGCGAACCACTAATTTGAACTCAGCTAACCACTTAGTGTTTTCACCCCTCAGACACGTGTGTGGTCAAAAACTACACACAGTTAACCACTGATTTGAACTGAGCTAACTATTGATTTGAACTAAGCTAACCACTTAGACATTCCACCCCTGAGACACATGTGTGTGTTCCAAAATTACACATAGCGAACCACTTATTTGAACTGAGCTAACCACTTAGTGTTTTCACCCCTCAGACACGTGTGTGTGTTCCAAAACTAGACACAGCGAACCACTTATTTAAACTGAGTTAACCACTTAGACATTCCACCCGAGACACGTGTGTGTGTTCCAAAACTACACACAGCGAACCACTTATTTGAACATAGCTAACCACTTATACTTCCACCCCTGAGACACATGTGCGTGTTTCATAATTACACACAGTGAACCACTGATTTGAATTGAGCTAATCACTTAGTGTTTTCACCCCTCAGACACGTGTGTGTGTTCCAAAACTACACACAACGAACCACTTATTTGAACTGAGCTAACCACTTAGACATTCCACTCGAGACACGTGTGTGTTCAAAAAATACACACAACGAACCACTTATTTCAACTGAGCTAACCAGTTAGACATTGCACCCGAGACACGTGTGTGCGTTCCAAAACTACACACAGTGAACCACTTATTTGAACTGAGCAAACCACTTAGTGTTTTCACCCTTCAGACACGTGTGTGTTCCAAAACTACACACAAGGAACCACTTATTTGAACTGAGCTAACCACTTAGACATTCCACCCGAGACAAGTGTGTGTGTTCCAAAACTACACACAGCGAACCACTTATTTGAACTGAGCTAACCACTTAGACATTCCACCTGAGACACGTGTGGGAGTTCCAAAACTACACACAACGAACCACTTATTTGAACTGAGCTAAATACGTAGACATTTCACCCCTGAGACACATGCGTGTGTTTCAAAATTACACACAGTGAACCATTGATTTGAACTCAGCTAATCACTTAGTGTTTTCACCCCTCAGACACGTGTGTGTGTTCCAAAACTACACACAACGAACCACTTATTTGAACTGAGCTAACCACTTCGACATTCCACCCGAGACACGTGTGTGCATTCCAAAACTACACACAGCGAACCACTTATTTGAACTGAGCTAACCACTTAGTGTTTTCACCCCTCAGACACGTGTGTGTGTTCCAAAACTATACACAACGAACCACTTATTTGAACTGAGCTAACCACTTAGACATTCCAGCCGACACACGTGTGTGTGTTCCAAAACTACACACAGCGAACCACTTATTTGAACTGAGCAAACCACTTAGTTTTTTCACCCCTCAGACACGTGTGTGTGTTCCAAAACTACACACAGCGAACCACTTATTTGAACTGAGCTAACCACTTAGACATTCCACCTGAGACACGTGTGGGAGTTCCAAAACTACACACAACGAACCACTTATTTGAACTGAGCTAAATACGTAGACATTTCACCCCTGAGACACATGCGTGTGTTTCAAAATTACACACAGTGAACCATTGATTTGAACTCAGCTAATCACTTAGTGTTTTCACCCCTCAGACACGTGTGTGTGTTCCAAAACTACACACAACGAACCACTTATTTGAACTGAGCTAACCACTTCGACATTCCACCCGAGACACGTGTGTGCATTCCAAAACTACACACAGTGAACCACTTATTTGAACTGAGCTAACCACTTAGTGTTTTCACCCCTCAGACACATGTGTGTGTTCCAAAACTACACCAAACGAACCACTTATTTGAACTGAGCTAACCACTTAGACATTCCACCCGAGACATGTGTGTGCGTTCCAAAACTAGACACAGCGAACCACTTATTTGAACTGAGCTAACCACTTAGACATTCCACCCGAGACACGTGCGTGTGTTCCAAAACTACACACAGCGAACCACTTATTTGAACAGACCTAACCACTTATACTTCCACCCTGGAGACACATGTGTGTGTTTCAAAATTACACACAGTTTTCCGCTGATTTGAACTGAGCTAATCACTTAGTGTTTTCACCCCTCAGACACGTGTGTGTGTTCCAAAACTACACACAACGAACCACTTATTTGAACTGACCTAACCACTTAGACATTCCACCCGAGACACGTGTGTGCTCCAAAACTACACACAGCGAACCACTTATTTGAACTGAGCTAACCACTTCGACATTCCACCCGAGACACGTGTGTGTTCCAAAACTACACACAACGAACCACTTATTTGAACTGAGCTAACCACTTAGACATTCCACCCCTGAGACACATGTGTGTGTTCCAAAATTACACACAGCGAACCACTTATTTGAACTAAGCTAACCACTTAGTGTTTTCACCCCT
>Ga0209489_102417_pt1 | contig 38123 bp, 18 predicted proteins | sample SiratrowhiteBW_FD_187527 | JGI IMG/M metagenome (GOLD analysis project Ga0209489, IMG submission 187527) | Root nodule microbial communities of legume samples collected from California, USA - Siratro white BW (SPAdes) (version 2) | ecosystem: Host-associated > Plants > Roots > Nodule | place...
TTCAAAGATTGCTAAATAGATTTAATGATAATATATATATATATATATATATATATATATATATATATATATATATATATATATATATATATATATATATATATATATATATGAAGTTTGTTGAAAGAACAAATCAATCATTGTACAAGGGGAAGAACGAGTATATTGAATATATTGAAGTAAGAGCTCGGAACTCCATCATATCGTTAGAATCAATCACTGATCCAAGATATTATATGTTTGAAGGTAAGAGTTTCATTACAGTTTTATCCTTTGAGAGACGTCTCGTAGAATTAAAAAAGAAATATGTATTTAAATTATCCTTGATCTCGATTCTTAAACAACCTAAGACTATTGCACATACTAACAAATCTCATAATTGATAGTTAAAAGAATAAGTATTAATCTTTGAAACCACTTTTTTATTCTCATAAATGACACTGATATTTCAATTTTAAATTCATTGAGATAATATCATTATATTTAAAATATTATTTATTTTGGAACTTGAAATTTCATTACCATTTTATGTTTAAAAACACCTTAAATAAAAAAATATATTTAAATTAATATATAATTCCTATTTCATGTGAAAACTATTCACATGCTAGTTGAGATCCTAATGCTCAACATCATATAAAAAAAATTATTTTAACAAGTCATTTTATTGGTGAGAGAAAATATTTTAATAATAGAGGTTGATGAGAACAGATTATGATTAGAGAAAAAGTGCCATAATTATTATTTTTTTTCAATTAAAAAATTGTAATTATAAAATGACCTTGAACACTCATTATAAGTATAGACAAAATATAGGTAGAATTTATTATGCAGTAAATTACAGAAGAAAATAAAAGTGTGAAATTTGAATTTTCTTTTAATGTTTTCTATGTTGCATGCTTTCAAAATATTCTAATTTTGATATTTTAAAATATATTAAAATAATTTAATATATGATCAAATCAATCTATTTTAAAAGTGCAGTAGCTCTGCACCAAAAATCTAACAAGAAAAATCTGAAATCAGTGGTGAAATGATGGAAGTGCAGAGAAAAGTGTGGTGTGTTTAATTCTTGAGAATAATTGATCTGTATGATCGATTCCTGGTCGGGCATTGCTCATATTATTATTGTGCAGATTAAGAAAGTGCTTTAATTCCTGAAAAGGAAACTGTCTGCTGAAGTTCTTACTTATTTGAAGAGTAGCAATTGAAAGCTTATTGCGTAGATTTGAAGGATCGAAGAGCATGGCGTTGGCTTTGCGTTCCGTGAGGGAAGAAACAGATAGCTTTGGATCAATTGAAGTTCCCTCAGACAAGTTCTTTCATCTTCCTTTGCCACCTTTTTTCCATTTCCTCTGTTTTGTTTTTGATCTCAGAATTAGTTGTTTGATTAGATTATGGGGAGCACAAACTCAAAGATCGTTGCAGAACTTCGATATTGGTGGCCTTTCTGAACGCATGCCCCAACCCATCGTTCGCGCCTTTGGCATCTTGAAGAAATGCGCTGCTAAGGTCTTACTTTTAAATTTTTATTATCAATTTCAATTATCCAATCATATATTTCTTGTCACTATTTCCATTTTTTCATTTGTAAGGTTAAAATATTCTTCAAGATGAATGTCAATACTAATTATTTAAAACTAATTTTATTATTATTTCAACAATATAAGGTAAGCTACTTCTCTTCCTTTAGAAACATGATCTTGTACAATAAATTTGAAACTATTTTGAATGAGAGTGTTTCTAAAAGTTCCTTTTTAAACAAAAAAAGAATATTTTCGGAAGTTTTGCTTGAAATTAAAATATTTTTGGGATATTACCACCTGTGTTTTGAAAATCAAATGGTTTAGATTTGGTTGAACCATGGTGAGATGTTCAAGTGACTGATTTAAATAAATTACGTAATTAATCGGTTTAAGAAAAACTTGTCAAAAAAATCGAAAAAACGAATCGGTGAAAATCAATAATATTATCTTCAAAGTATGCCAATTTATTTCTTTAAAATTATCTTACTATTTTATTAATACAGGTTTAGTCATAGTTAAACTATTGATTATTATGTCAATGTTTTAATTGATCTAACGATAACTTTGTTTTAAGAATATTGATTATCACTCTTAATTAAAAGTTTTTTTTTCAAATATATTTCTTAATTTTAATTTTAAAATTAAATTTAATTTAGAAATTAAAAAAAATGTTAAGTAAAAAAAGATTACAAAGTAGGATAAATTTGATGGATCAGCCACTTTATTCATCAAAACCAAATTCATCTTTTAAACCCTAATAACCTAACTCGCAAAATCTGCCAACTCAATGGGTTAAGAGGAGAATTGAGTTCGGTAAAGTTATCATACATTTTTTTAGATTTTTTTAGTTAAATTTTTAACTCAACATAATATTTTATGTTATTTTTTTTGTAGTTGTTTTGCTGTATATTTATTCAACCAATGAAAATCTAAAATAAATTTACGTCAAAACAATTTAGTGAGATAATATTATCATAATTTTGACAAATGTTTTGATCATTATGCTTATCTATTGATAATTCAACTCACTAGTAGTTTATTCTTTTATACATTATAAAAAAACAAAAAATATTGACGAGACAAATTTATCATAAACATCCAAAATTCATTGATAAATTGATTATATATAAATTTACCAATGAATTTATGAGTTTGTCGGTAATTACCAACGGATTTCTGGATCTGTCAGTAATTATCGACAGATCTAGGATAAATTTATCGATAAATCTATTGATAAATTTAACGACAAATGATATATGTCGATAAAATCGTCGATAATAATATTTTACCGACGAATAAAGTTCCACCAATAATTTAACTTTTTTTCTTGTAATTATAACTTTTTTTTTTTTAATTTTTAGTTGAGACTTTTAACTTAATCTTAAAATAAATTCAATTCAACTCAATAATTTTTTTTTAAGATTGGATTGGATCAATCATTTCACATCCTATTTACTAGTATTTCAAATCACTATTATTTCTCAATTTGTTATCTCTGTCCATCTATTGATCTTATTTTTAATTTTAGTTTCAATTTTTTAATCTTTATTTTTCAAGTTAAATTTTAATATTTTTTAAATGAAATAATCGATAGTAAAAATAATTTTGAATAATACATAAAAAATATACATAAGAATATAAATTACTTGTCATAAATTTAAAATAAACTCGTGATTAAAAGAATTTTTTATATCACACATTTTATTTGCATTATATTTATTAAAAATGTTTGTTTTATTATACATATTAGTTATATGAAACTTAAATTTATGGAAGAAAAATATAAATGATATTCTATTTGCATTGATTTTTGTATTAGATTTATTTCTTGAACTGATTTGGATGATTCTTTAGAATATGAAATCACGTTTTTTTATAAATCCTTAAAGCTAAAAGAAAAAATATTTTAAGTGTATTATAATATTGAAAAACTTAATTTATTTTTAAGTAAGAAGATATTGAATTGTATAACTCCTAAAATTATTAAATCATATCAATATATTATAGTTTTTGGTTACGTACATTGTTTTGCAGTATTATCAACAATAGTTTAGTTATTATTGTAAAAAAATAGTTTATAAAAAAAAATTACTCAAATCTTATTTAATATGCTAAATGGTAGATGAAATAATTTATTATTTTAGTAAAGGTGAAGTGCTAAACATAATTCGAAAATTGAAAAGTTATATGAAATTTAGAAAATATATTTGATCTAAGTCTAATATCTGAATGCAGGTGAACATGGAGTATGGTCTTGATCCCAATGTTGGAGAAGCTATAATGCAAGCAGCACAAGAAATAGCAGAGGGAAAACTGAACGAACATTTTCCTCTTGTTGTATGGCAAACTGGAAGTGGCACACAAAGTAACATGAATGCTAACGAGGTTGCTACAATTATTTGTCAGATTAAGCTTCTGCAGCACACACTTAAGGACCCTAGATTACTATTTTTTTCTCTTGAACTTTTCAGGTTATTGCTAACCGAGCAGCAGAGATTCTTGGCCATAAGCGTGGTGAAAAGTTTGTGCACCCAAATGATCATGTCAATAGATCACAGTCTTCAAATGATACATTCCCAACTGTAAGTATCTTATAATGATATGTTTCCAAATTTCTTATTGAATTGCTGCGGTGTCAATATAGTACAATTCCTGATAAACAGTTTGTTATACTTTGTTTAAAATATTGATTTCTTTTTAATCTGAGTTTGTTTACTTCTTTCCAGGTAATGCACATTGCAGCTGCAATGGAAATAGACTCAAGACTAATTCCCAGTCTGAAAATCTTGCACGGTACACTAAACTCAAAGGTTTGAATTCTAGTTCATACTTTTTGATTTGCAGTACGGTGGATAGATTACCTCCTGCCATCTTGTTTATTGTGTCATCCTCGTTAGAGGAGGTTTTAAGCGATTTGCACTATACAGTGACATGTTTTCTCGAGTGATATAAATGTAAGAATTATGGTGAATTGATATGTTTTTAGTCTCTATGTTTATGTTATGGTTTGTGGCCATTTTACCCGTGTTAATACTGTCTACACAGGGCTCCCTTGGTTGTATTATTGCCTGATAAAATTTTCTAGTCCTTTCTAAGCTAGTGGTTTTATCTGGTTCTTTATCTTAATTTTCCTTTGGTATTATGGTTTGTGCACTTTGCATTTGCGAATAGCTGAAAACATATTTGGATCCTATAACTTTGATAAAAATATGTGGACTCTAAGATGAAAAATTATATACAAACTGAAGGCAAATATGGCTGTGTAGCTGATTTTCTCTTAATGGTTTTTTATCATTGCTTTTGTTTTTCAGTTTAGTTTTACTTTTTGCCTTTCCTGTTTAAAAAATACCAGTCCATTGAATTCGAAGATATAGTGAAGATAGGACGAACTCACACTCAAGATGCAACACCTTTGACTCTTGGACAAGAGTTTAGTGGGTACACTACACAAGTAAGCTTCCTTGTGTTTTGCTCGCGCTGTTTTGTATTTTCGCTATCATTGGAGTTGCATTGTAAATACTGACACTTTAGTCACCACTGATTTCTCGTTACCTTTTCCTTCATCTGCAGGTGAAGTATGGTATTGATCGAGTAATTGGAACATTGCCGCGCATGTATCAGGTTAGACAATCAAGTACAAAAGCTAACTCTTGTTCTTCATTATTTTCTTTTGGAGTCCTGATTCTAACAAAGCAGAGATGTTACTTGATGAACAGCTTGCTCAGGGTGGTACAGCTGTAGGGACTGGATTGAATACAAAGAAGGGGTATGTATGCTTTTTTGACGACCAAGTGGTGGTTCCTATATTTTATTCTTCTCAATTTGGATAAACAGTGATAATTTTCTGGATGAAATTCAGGTTCGATGCAAAGATAGCAGCAGCAGTAGCCGAGGAAACAAATCTGCCTTTTGTTACGGCAGAAAATAAGTTTGAGGCCTTGGTTTATCTCTACTACTTTTCTCCCTTGTATTTGATGTGTAATATGCCATTTCATTACCTCATTTTTTTCATTAGACATGCTTCCCATGCAGCAAAATATATTCTTCTTTTTGCAGGCTGCCCATGATAGTTTTGTTGAAACTAGTGGTGCCCTTAACACTGTTGCGGCGTCTCTGATGAAGATTGCTAATGATATACGGCTATTAGGAAGGTTGGTAGCTAGTAATTGCTGCTTTTGTGTTCAATAAAAGTATTCTTTTTATGGGTTTTCTTAATGCAATGCAAAATATAGTGGTCCACGCTGCGGTCTTGGTGAACTCATTCTTCCTGAAAATGAACCAGGAAGCAGCATTATGCCTGTAAGATCCTCATGCTGACTGAATTTATATTTGTTACACAAATCATTGGTTTTCTGGTTACTTGCTGCAGTTCATTATTTCTTTTTTCCTTACAATTGGAATTTGACTCTAAGGCACAATCATATTCTGTTTCAGGGGAAGGTTAACCCTACCCAGTGTGAGGCTTTGACAATGGTTTGCGCACAGGTAGACATCAGCAATTCAATTCATTTTATTAAAATACTTTAATGCTATGACTAATGGAGTATTGATTAGCAAACAGTTTCTGTGCCTTGTAATAAAGTCACAACGTGAACTTTTAATGACCTGCAATTCCTAAATTGTTTTCATGATTCGCAATTTCAGGTCATGGGAAACCATGTTGCAATCACAGTGGGTGGATCAAATGGTCATTTTGAGCTCAATGTATTCAAGCCAATGATTGCCAGTTGTCTCCTGCGTGTATGTTCTATATCTATCTTTTGTGTTGTGTGATATTTCTAATTTATCGATCACATAAAGTGGAACTAGCTCTTAATTTGGTTCATACAGCCACAGAATCTTTGGATCTTAGAAGCAGAGAATGTTTAAGCAGCACTAAGCTAGCTTGGTGTATGGTAGCAGAAGTTAAGGGATGTGGTGTGTGATCAATACAAGGACACCACGTTGGATTTTAAGCCATTTAGAAAATTTTCAATATTATATCTTAGTGCATTACCTAAAAGATGTACCGGAATGCTTAATCTTTTTTCTTTTTTTAAATTTTGATAGTCGCTGAGACTGCTGGCAGATTCAGCTGCTTCATTTGAAAAGAATTGTGTGAGAGGTATTCAAGCTAATAGGGAAAGAATTTCAAAATTACTGCGTGAGGTTAGTTGTTGACTTATTTGAAACAAATATCAAAATGATGCCAAATGTCACATTTACATTCTTATGCTAATTCAGTTTATGTTTCAATTTTGTTCACATTGCAGTCACTGATGCTTGTGACATCCTTGAACCCAGTGAGTTTCCTCTTGTCTATCCTGAAACTACCTAATTTTTACATTCTTTTGAAACTGAATTTTATTTGTCTGTTTCAGAAAATTGGTTATGACAAAGCAGCAGCAGTTGCCAAGACAGCCCACAAAGAGGGAACTACTCTTAAGGTTATGATATCCTGTCATACTGCTCTTGTGTTTGTTTTGCATATTTTGATCTCTTTTTGAATACTCAAATAATTGTACTGGCTTATATTAATTCTTATCGAGTTAAATTTCAGCAGCATACTCTTTACACGAGTATCCTTGCAGAAGCAGTTAAACTCTTGTATGAGTTTTCGTTTATATGAATTAATTGATTCCTTAATAATTTCTGTGCTTTTCGTGGATGCCCGATAAATTTGGCTAAATATCGAAGGTGAAATGATTTTTCAGGAAGCTGCATTGAAAATGGGAGTGCTGAGCTCTGAAGATTTCGACAAACTTGTGGTACCTGAGCAAATGCTTGGACCATCTGATTAACTGGCTCGCAATGTTTTGTTCTAATGATTCCTTGTTCCATCATCGCCTACATTAGAATACCTTATTTTGATATGTATGCTTTATACCCAGGCTACAAGTTCATAACAATATATCTTAGAACCATGATTTTAAATTGTGATTTTGATAGTCGGAAATTACAAATAAATGGATTTGTGCTTTCATGTGAGTAAAAAAAAACTTTATATTCTAACAGTAATAATTGCAATCGCAGACAATTTAAAACCATTTTTTTACGACATTAATGCAAAATTATATGAGGATTTGATTAATATGACAACTCGGTTCTTTTTTTAGTTTTACTTTTAAAAAATAGCTGTTTATTTCTCATATTCCTCCTAGAAGACGTTTTCGAGGCAAAGTAATTGTTTCTCTACAATTAGTTAAACCTTTTAGGTGCAAAGAAGTTTATATTCACACTTACTGTCTGAAAAATAAATAAATAACTCACAAGCATATATGGTATATATAAAAATGTTTTTGCTACTCCTAAGAACATTGGAAATGAGTGAGAAGCATAAATTAAATTGAATGATGTGGACTGATCTAATCCTTATCCTTATATTTTGTTTGGATTGAACTCAAAAATGAAAAATAAAAGATAATTGATGTTGTAAAAGAAGGAAGTTATTCACTCTTCTATTTAAGTTGTAAATTCATAGTTTGAAAAACATTCTATAACAGTTAAGGACATATATGACGCTTGAGAAATATAGTTTAGGGTTAATTTCCTCTACCCTCCAACTATAAGGTTTTGTTTAGATTAGAGAGTGAATTTGAGAGAGTGGATTTGAGTTAATTTGAGGTGAAAGTGTATAAAAAGTTAGATTGTTTGGATTAAGGGAAAGATGGTGAGATTTGAGTGGAAAGTTTGTAAAAGTTTGTGAATGATGTAATAAATGTGATAGATGTTTTAATATTTTTTAATATATAAAATGATAAAATTATAAATTTATTTTTATTAATATTATTTAATAAATTTTAGTAAATTATTATTATTTTAGTAATAATAATTATTAATAGTAATAATAATTAATATTATTTTTATCATAAAAATAATTATATTTATTTTATTATAATATTAATAAATCAAAATAAAAATCAGTTTTATATATATATATATATATATATATATATATATATATATATATATATATATATATATAAACCCACACATCTTGCAAATCGTCGCATCTGCAAAGAGAAAGTGAGCCGTTATTTTTTTATAATATTAAATTAATATTTTGTTCATAGGATTTCGAGCTTTTCCTGTATTTCGTCGATAACCATCCGTCTGCCATAATCTATCGTTAAAAACAAACAGGGCCTAAGTTATGGTTAGAACGAGGAGTTCTCTTACTTAAGGGGTTAGATAGATGCTTGAATAATAGTATTTTATCTTAATAATATCACACTTAAGTATCACTTTTGTGATCAATTTGACACTTTAAATATATGCAGAATGAGCAAAACCAAAACCAACTCAAAACTTTATCAAATTCAATCTCATTAATTCTAATTTATTTCAAACAATTTCTAACACCAAAATACATTGTTTTGACACTAACTATCTCCATTTTACCTAGCTTTCTCAATTATGTACTTATTCAAACAATATAATAGCCAAAGTATTTTAATATTAGATTTTAAAAGGATAAGAAACGAAGTCTATAAATAGAAGTTAGATGTCATTCTAAAATCTTCATTTTCTAAACCTTTCTATCTCTACAAAATTTCTAACCAAACACAATTTTCTAACCATGGAATCCCTTTTAGATTGAGGTCTTCAAAAGCTCAAATAGTTTAGACTATATTGAACTGATCATAATTTGGCTTTTGCATTGACCATCTTAATTCCCTCAAGCAACATGCAACATGTTGATCAAATGACATATTAGTTGATGATATGATGTGGTGTATGGTTTGAATGAGTACTTGAAACTTCAATGAGAGAGATGTTGAGACAATTCTCTCTTCCCTAAAAGCATATCAATCAAACATTATGTTGAATGCTCAAGCAATAAAGATTGCGGCTCAAGCAACATGTCGAACAATTAATAATAATAAAGACAATGTACACATGTCATAACATTTGGTAATGTGGTAGTGTGATGCATGTCACTAGCTATCAAGCACCTATGACGATGGAAGAGTGCTTTGGAATATTTTTAACAAGTGGTTATCTCTTAAGTGTTAGCTAGAATGCTCAAGTTATGAACACTCAAGCTATGAATACTTTAGTGATAAGTACCAATTTTGAGTGTTTTTATACATGAGAAATATTGAGTACTTGTGGGTTTAAGTGTTATTTAAAATAGTAATTACTCCCAATTTTAGAGTTTTTGGATTTAAATTTATGTTTTGAGTCCTGAGTTAAAGGAAATCATTTAATCTCAATTATTGTGAAATTTCAGGTATAAAAGAATGAAGAAAATGATAGATTGGAAGATTCATGAAGAAAAGAAATAAAAAAGTTTAAAATAAAAAGGCCCAAGAGAAAAGTCACTTAACCTAGGCCCAAAACCGAGTTTAAAAGAAGGTTTTTAGGGTTTTGTGAAGCATCAAGACCTAGAGGAACGGAGGCAGACGACAAGAACGAAAGCAAAGCACCAATTTTCTTCTTCTCTTGCAATCTTCCTTTCATTGGGTTGTAATGGCTACCATGGGTAGCTAATTCTTCATCTTTGGGATTGAATGTAATCTTTTGAACTCATTCATATTTTGGTGATTTTTATATATAATATTCAGTTTCTACTCAATTGGTATTTTCATCTTGTGCTTAATGCTAGATTTTATCTAATCAATAGAGTCTTGATTTTGATTCTTAAATTTAACTGGAAAGTACTTTTGCGTTTTTGACCTAGATGAAAATACTCAATATGTTGGAATACTAGGGATAGGTTTCGATGTATTGATTGCGTATAACATATGTTCTTAATGCTGGGTAATTTACTAAATAACCGAGGGATTAGTGTTTAGGAAATTTCCTTATGAATTTCATATTAGAGAAATCAGTGTGAATGATTTTTATATGTGCATCAATTGTGAGTAGTTACGGATATTGTATGTTTTTATCAAATCCAAACTATGAATGAGGGAGATAGATAAAGTTCAATCCTAGAGTCCTTCTAGATCTTGCAAACTCCTTTTTATAATTGTTACTTATTTTTAATTGTTCTTTTATGTTTCTTGACTCAAATTATTATCAAATCATCTTGAAACTTTTATTTGCTTAGTGAGTCGTGAATTTAAAATCTAAAACAGAACTGTTCCCTGAGAAATCGACATCTTTACTTAACTCACTATATTACTTGTGACTCGGTACACTTGCCGAATAAAGTCTTAACATCCAACGATAAGGTGATCGTTGGAGCAAGGAGAACCCTATGAGGGTGATGCTCTTAGGTTTCATTTTGTTCAAGAGATGGACACTCAAGTTACAAGATGGTTGCTAGTGTGAAGAAAATCCTAGAAAGGTGATGTTTTTAGGTTGCATTTCACTCGAGCAATGAGTATACTTCTCAAACAAAATTATTGCTCAAGCAATGGGTGTTCATTACAAGAAAAATCGCATTACCTACAAGAAAAATCCAATTACATACATAAAAGAATATATTTCTATTATTATTATTTATTACTTACTATTAGAATTATTATTATACTTTTATTATTACTAATTTTATTATTAATAACACTTTCATAAATATTATTTAAGAATTGTTGTGAGAAGGATTCGAAATTCCTTCAGGGTATATATATGTAACTCACAATCATTACACCAACATCAACTTTCCGATCATATACTTATTATTATTATTATTATTATTTTATTATTATTATTATGACTATTATTGTTATTATTATTATTAGTAGTAGTAATATTAAAAATAATAATAATTTTGATAATAATAATAATAATTTTAATAAAATTAATTATTAATTTATTTATGGTAAAATTCATAGGTAATACCTACAGATTTAAATCCATACGTAATTACATATCGATTCATATCCATACTACAAAAAAAATCTATAGGTAGAATCCGTATGTAAAATTCTTAGATAAAGTTAGATTTACCTACAGATTAGGATCCTACATAATTTATCTACGGATTTCTCCATAGGTAAAGTGCCTATGTAATAGATTCGTAGGTAATTGTGATATCAAGTATTGGATGATGATGATAAACATGACACTCCAGATAAGTGTTCTGTCTTCATTGTCTAATCATGTAGATAAAATTTAAGGTGGTGAGAAGCTAAAGTTGGCTTACATCTGACTTGGTAGCAAATGATTTGTGTCATTTGACATTGAAAACCTTGGCCCAATCCTAGTATGTGTTAATTACAAATCTTTAGTGAAACTTGTCTATCACGATTTAGGTTTTTGCAGAGGACAACATACATTTAGTGATAATGTGTGGCTAAAAATGAGCATATTTACCTTCATATGCATGATGAATTAATTATGGTGTTGATATTCTATAATATTATATTTTGTTTACATAATTTATCCTTACATGCTAGTGTTTGTTCACTATTGTGGATGATAGAGGAAAGTGATACAAATAATAATATAATGAGGCCCAAAAATAAAAATGTACATGTGACAAGGGATCCGAGTCATACGATAACTAATTCATAGGCCACGGAAAATGTGAGGAGGAGCACTGGAATGGGCCAACGAACCAAAAGGCTAGAGAATTATACATGCTAGAAGGGCAAGAGAGAGAAGGGGTGTGTGGAATGTGAGTTCTCCTATCCTCTATTATTGAGTTCTTCATTCTCTCATATGTTATTCTAATTTCTTTCAACATCATTGCTTATTGTCAATTTTCATTGCCAAGTGATAGAAGAGATTAAGAACAATGAGCAAATACTGGCTGCTATAATAATTTTCGTTATTGATTAGTTACTGTTATAGAAATTGGTTTATTCAAAAAAAACACTGATATATACTTCATACATATTATTTGTTGGTATTTCCTGTTTATTTTAGATACATAACGTATCATTGGTGCTTCCATTGAGTTACTTATGGCTGATAACACAAGAATGAAAGAGATGCAAGGAGAACTGAAACAAATTTCGGAGGTTATGGGTTTACACCATGATCGATTTATGCATATGGATCAAAAATTTGAGAAGAATGATCAGCATTTGCAGGAGTTGCATAGCTACTCCTGAAATCTCAAAAGGATTATCCAGTACAACCTTCCATTTCAATTATTTCTCATCCTCGCTCTATGAAGTTGGATTTTCCACGGTTCACTGGTGATGATGCAATGACTTGGTTGTACAAGGCTGAAAAGTTTTTCACATTATTCAACACTCCCTGATAAGCAGAAAGTGGTCATTACTTTTATTCATTTTGAAGGAAAGGTCTTACCATGGTTTCAGCTACTAGAAAAAGCACACCAAGTATCTGATTAGCTATCGGTGTCCACTACCATTCAAATCTAGTTTGGCCCATCTCAAAATGGTAATCCCTGTTTAGATATATTTAAGCTAAAACAATCCTCCATAGTGGCATACTATTATGATTCCTTCACTGAGTTAGTTAATCAGTCATATGGGTTAGATGATTATGTATTGCTTAATTTTTTTATTGGACGATTAATACCTGAATTGAAGTGAGAAGTGATATCCCGGGCCCTTCACTCACTATTGCAGGCTGTCATTTGCGAAACTCTTTGAGCAAAAATTTCACCCATCATCCCTAGCTCCCCAGCTAAACCACTTACAAAAAATACTTTTAAACTTTCATTAACCACAAACACAAGCCCAACTATAAACACAACCCCACCACCATTACTTCCCACACCACCAAAACCCAACAACTTAAAGCGTTTAACCCCAGCTGGCATCCAATTCCGTCGAGAAAAGGGGATTTGCTTTACTTGTGATGAGAAGTATTCCCCTACTCATCGGTGTGGTAATAAACACTATTACTTAATTTAATGTGAGGACAAAATAACCCTGAAACTAGACCCAAATGTATAGAGCCAACAAATTGTCCAAGATCAGTCTGAGAAAATTGATCAGAAACCTCATTTATCATACAATGCCATGAAAAGTACCACAGTGAGAGGCACAATTAGATTCACAGGATTTATCAAGGGACATAAGATTAAAATCCTTATTGATGGAGGGAGTTCTGATAATTTCATCCAATCTACAGTGGTTAAATTTCTACACCTATCAATCTATCAGACCCCATGATTAAAAGTGTTGGTGGGCAATGGAGCTGAATTGGTTATTAGTAGTCAATGGTTGACAATTTTGGATACTCATTTAGCGAATTATAAAGAATGCTTCCTCACCTTTTACATCAATGGGGAACTTATCACCTATGAAGCCCAAATATAGACACAGACACGGACACGCAGATACGGCTAATTGAAAATTAACGGACATGGTGACACGATATATATATATATATATATAATTATGAATTTATTAAAATATACTAATATAGTTAATAATGTGAAAAAAAATAAAAAAGAGAAACTTTTATAAAAAAAAAGTCTAACAAAAGATATAACTTCTACATTTCATATTCATTGGAAAATATAACTTCTAATTCTGGTTCATCAAGAGATAAGCTAGCAATTTCAAGAATTTCATTGTCATTCAATGAAAAGTCATCTCTTACAATATCCCACAATTTAGTTTCCTCTTCTTTGTATTTTGAGGAGTTTCTTGAAAGAATACGAAGATTACTATGGACATAAACTAGATCTTCCACCCTTTTAGGTGTCATCTTATTCCTTTTCAAAGAATTTATAAGAGTAGGTACTCCAATTCCTTTCACAACAAGAAGAACATGGTTGTCCAAGTAGCTTAAGAGTTATTTTCTGAAGTGTTGGTGCATGAGCTCCATGAATAAGCCACCATGTTTTTTCATCCATTTTACCTCTCTCTCTTAAAGAGTCAACCTCGTGAAAATCTTCTCTTCCATTTGAAAAGTTTGCAAATTCTATATTTACTTGTCTCCTTACATCTAAATCATCAAAGTACCTCATAAAATATTTCTTCCTCTCATTAGTAAGTTCTTCATCCCAATGTGGAGCAAGTCTTTGTGAATCTTCACTTAATCATTCATCACTATAATATCTACAATGTGATAAATATAAAAAAATTAACATAATATTATAAATTTATAATGTTATAAATAAGATAAACACAACAAATATAATCATAAAATAATTTAATATTACCTTGGATTTAAATAATGAGCAAGACAATGAAGAGATGTGCTACTCTTGGTTCAATGATCAATTAATATTGAGTTTACTACCTCGAAAGATGATAAAATTTCAACTTCTATCTTTCTTTCATGTTGAAATATGATCTCACTTACCTTTTCAATCATTGAATCCCATCATATATTAAGTGAAGAGTAACCATATCTGTATCTGTTTTCCTAAGAACATTATAAATAGGGACAGTAAAAGCAAGTATGTAATCAAACTTCATCCACCAATTATCTTTTAACAAAATTTCTTTCACCGATTGTGCCCTAGCCACATCATCTTCTTTGTAAGAGGATCATTCATCACTAATAACCATCTCTTGAAGTTTTTTTTTTCAAACTTCTAAACCTTTTTAGCATGACTATAGTTGAAGCAAATCTTGTTGGAGCAACAAAGATCAACTTTAATCAATTGAAGCTATTGAACATTTTTATTCTCATAGAATGTACAACAATAAATTTTTTAATAAAGGTAGCATCATCAACAATTTGTGAGATCCAAGAATATCGATCATAAGCAACACTATTCTTTTTCGTATTTTTTGTTGCACAAATATTTTTCAATGTAAGATTCAAGGTGTGCACTACACAAGGAGTCCAATAAATTGAAGGAAATTCTAATTCTATAAGCATACCTACGACCTTACATACAACTGCATTATCAGTTATAATTTGTACCATATTATTTGGCCCAAATAAAAGAATAAAATCTTTGTCTTTTATTTCATCAGATGCATCTACTGACTTTAAAAACATTGGTCCACTCTCAGTGACAGCTATAAAATTTATAAGTGGCCTTCTTTGGGGATCACTCCACTCATCACTAACAATTGTCACCCCTGTTTGTTTCCATGAGTTTCTTATAAGTTGCAAAAGGTTTTCTACATGAATTCCCTTTTTGAAAGTAAAGGACATTTCAATTTATTATATGTTGGTGGCACATATCCGCTAAGATTAGAAGTATTAGTTGCATAAGAAGATGCACTCCTATAATAAGGACTTCTTACTAAATTAAATAGTAAACCTGAACAATAAAACATCCTCACAATTTCACAATCAAGAGTATCTCTCGCTTAAATATTGAAAGAAGACTCCAAATGACCTTTTAATCTCCTTAGGTCCTTATTTGTCTGATTTCCTTCATCAGATACAGGTGGTAGAGGGACCTTTGTTTTTTTTCTCTTCAAAATTTCTACTTTCAATGTTGGTTCATTGTCTAATTTTTTAAACTGAACAAGTTTTGATGAACTTACCTTTAGGCAATTTCTAACTCTTTCTTCCTTAAGTTGTAATAAATGAGCTCTTACTCTAGTGTAGGATCAATTGAATCAAAAATCACATAAATTGTATTTGATTATATTATTCCCTCCATTAGGAGTTTTTCTCAATTTTAAAAGATATCTCCATAAAGGTTTTGTTTCATCTTCTTCGATAAGTTGATTATTCATATTAATTTCCTATAAAAAATAAATATAAAAAAATTTACTTACATACAAAAATGAAATAAGTTTATCTAATAAAAAATAATTTAAAAATATAATAAATTAAACATGTGAAAAATTAAAAATTAATTAGTATATTATATATTTTTGAAATAATATTTAATTATTATGTCATTTAATATTCTTTAATATTTTTTTATTTCAGTATGATTATCTAAAAAATATAATAGAATATTTAATTTTTTAACGTAAAAGTTTAGTTTTTTTTATAATATTAATTTATCATTTAAAAAATAGATTAAGTTATAACATAAATATATTTTATGTTTATAATTTAAAAATAAAATAAAATAAAAATATAATAGTCAAATTGTAAAAAATATAAAATACAATATAATTATATAACAGAATATATTTAAATATAAATTAAAAAACATAAATTAAAGAAAAAAAATATTATTCAAATTTTAACTGTAAATAAAACATAACAATTTTAAAAAACTGGTATCATATAATAAAATATTATAAATATAAGTATTAATATAAATTATTATTAATAATAAATTTACAATGTATATAAATAAAATAATAAACTATAATAATATTATAAATAAAATAATAAAATACATAAAAGAAATATATATCAGATAGCAAACTGTTTTTCTTCTTCAAACTTAAATAAGGTAATTTTACCTTTTTTGTCCTTTCAGAAGAATCATAGTCTCCTTCCTCAAGAGGAGCACACTTCTTTCTTCCTTCCATATCAAAGAGCCAAAAAGCATAGAGCACGAGCACACTTCCTTCTATATCCGAGAGCCAAAAATTAGAGAGTCTTTTACAGTGTGAGAGCGTCTTTCACAGAGTAGTGAGAGAGATCGTCTTTTTCTCAAAGTAGTGAGAGACATCATCTTCTCCTTTTTTTCTCTTTTCTTTTTGATTTGAGTCATTTGTCTCACATCGATTATTTATAACCATTTTCAGAATAATTTCATAATATTATTTAAGTTATTTAAGGTATAAAAATATTTGATTTGGAGATTTGCATATATTTGTTTTGAATTTTATGAACTTTTTGTTAAGATTTGGGTTTTGATGTTAAGATTTTTGTTTGGATGTTAAGATTTATGTTTGAATATTGCGATTTTGGTGGAAGACACGCGTTCAACAGAGTGGATCGTGTCTTATTTGCGTGTCAAATATAGTGGACTGTATCCAACGGAATATTGGGTGTTCGACGCGGTGTCGTTCACGCCTACATGGCGTGTCCGTGTCGGAGTGTATCGAAAGTGGGGAAGCGGGTAAATGACCTCTGTCCAAGCTTCATAACTTATCACTTTACATAGAGAAACCTCATATCTGCCTAGCCTAACTCAGTTCCATCAACTCACCCGCTTACAAGCCACAAACTCTATAGTGAAATTATATGCCACTCAAATTTGAACACCTGAAGTGTCTGCCCACCAATTGTTGGAATTGCCTGCATCTTTGGAGCCTGAATTGGCTATGATTATACAACAATACAAAAATGTTTTGAGAAGCCTCATGGGTTACCAGCAATACGGTCTCATGACCATACCATCCCATTGATGCCTGGTAGTGCCCCTGTGAAAGTGAAAGTTCCACTTTATCGTTATCTCCATAGTTAGAAATCTGAGATTGAACATATTATTACTGAGATGTTATCGGAGGGTATCATACAACCCAATTCAAGTCCATTCTCCTCACCTGTGCAACTTGTCAAAAAGAAAGATGAAACACGGTGTTTTCGCACCGATTACAGGGCCCTTAATATAGTCACTATTAAGGACTCCTTTCCTATGCCCACAATGTATAAACTACTCGATGAATTGTTTGGAGCATAATATTTCTCAAAGTTGGATTTATGTTTAGGGTATCATCAGATTCTTGTTTCTTCGAAGGATCGCCACAAGACAACTTTTTGCACTCACCAAGGGTTGTATGAATGGTTAGTAATGTCATTCGGCTTGAGTAACGCACCTGCCACTTTTCAGGCGCTAATGAATTCAGTTTTTGCAGAGCTTTTACGCAAGTTTGTCTTTGTTTTCTTTGATGACATTTTAATCTATAGCATAACATGGAATACACATATCCAACACCTTTCTTTGGTCTTAAGCACCATGCAAAGACATTTCTTATTTTCCAAACTCTCCAAATGCTCTTTTTTCCAAACCCAAATTGATTATTTGGGACATGTTATATCACGGGATGGAGTCAAGGTTGATGAATCCAAGATATAAGCAATTAAACAATGGGTTGTACCAACTTCAACTAAGCAACCACGAGCTTTTTTAGGATTAGGAAGTTACTATCACAAGTTTATCAGTAACTTTGCCATGTTGACTGACCCTCTCACTTATTTGCTAAAGAAAGATGCTTTTCATTGGTCTACAAAATCTCAGCAGACATTTGATTCACTCAAGACAACCCCATGCACCTGTGTTGGAACTTCCTAATTTTGTCAAACCTTTTGTCCTTGAAACTAATACATTGGGCATAGGAATAGGTGCAGTATTGAGCCAAGACAGTCATCCAATAGCTTTTTTTTTTTCAAAGAAAATGTCACCATTGATGCAAAAATAATCAGCCTACACACGAGAAATGTATGTTATCACCACAGCAGTACCAAAACTTAGGCATTGCTTATTGGGACATCATTTTATTGTGTGGACAGATCATAAAAGCCTTAAAGAAATGCAAATACAGGATATTCAAACACCGAAGCAACAGGCATGGCTCCCTAAATTGCTTGGTTATGACTTTAATATTGAGTATAAAAAAGGTATTCAAAATCAAGTTGTCGATGAGCTTCCATGATACTTCATGGCCTTATCTCAACCACAACCTATCTTTCTTCATCAGTTGTAGTAGAATTTAACTGCCTACGACCTGTAGAGAAAATTTCCATCCACAGTAGGACCCAATTCCAAGCTTCAACACAAGAAAGTTTTTTTGGTTTTGGGAAGGCAAATTATTAATCCCTGCAACTTTCGCCATTCGACATATGATATTGAAAGAATTTCATAACTTTTTAGTTGGTGGACATGTTGGTATCAAAAGAAATCTAGCTCACATAGCAACCCAATATTTTTGGAAAGGGATGGCTCAAGATGTGCAACAATATGTGAAGAAATGTATAATTTGCCAACAAGCTAAATATAACACTCATCCTCCTGTTGGTATGATGCAATCGTTGTCAATTCCTCAACATATATAGTGGGATATTGCCATGGATTTCATTACCGGGTTGCCATTGTCTCATGGTTATTTAGCTATTTTGGTTGTAGTGGATTGTCTTTCAAAGTTTGCTTATTTTATTCCTCTCGCAATCGATTTTACAGCAAAGATGATAACAAATTTGTTAATACAACATGTTATTAGAATTCAGGTGTTTCCCACTCAATTGTGTCTGATAGAGACAAGCTATTTACTAGCCGATTTTGACAACATTTGTTTACTAGACAGGGGACTCAGTTGGTAATGAGCTCCTCGTATCATCCCAAACAAATGGCCAATTCGAGGTTCTTAATAGGTGCCTAGAAATGTACTTGTGTTGCTATACTCACCAGAATCTAAAGTACTAGTATAAGCTATTACCTTGGGCAAATTATTGGTATAATATGGCTTTTCAATCTGCCATAAGTAAGACACCATACAAGGTTGTTTTGGCCCAAGATCCACCACCAATTATCAAATATGAACCTCAATAGTAGATAATCCAATGGTTCAACACCAATTACAAGATCGGGACAAATTATTTGGTGAACTTAAGAATAACCTCCTTAAGACACAAAATAGCATGAAGTGTAGGGCTGATGGTAAATGTAGATATATTCAGTTCTTAGCTGGGGATCATGTATTTATGAAGTTACAACATTACTTCCAAAGTTCAATAACCTTGTGCAAAAATCAAAAGCTTGATATACGCTATTTCGAACCATTCGATATTCTTGAACGCATCGGTCCAATATCCAGTATTTCACATTTCCTTACTAAAAAAATGTGAAGAAGCACCCTGAAAACAGAGTATTCCTGTTACTTTACTCAATAATGACAAAGGATCGATACTTTAACCATCAATTATATTGGACAAATCCAAGACTAAAAGAAATGGTACTTGGTTGCCAGAGGTACTAATTTAGTGGAAAGAATTGCCTGAGGAAGAAGCTATATGGGAAGCGGACATGAAATTTAACGACTTTATCCTCACTTTGACCTTGAGAACAAGGTTCATTTCAATGGAGGAGGTATTGATACAAATAATAATATAATGAAGCCCAAAAATAAAAATATACAAGTGACTAGGGATCTGAGTCAGGTAGTAACTAATTTACAGGCACGGGAAAAGTGAGGAAGAGCTAGAATGACCAACGACCCAAGAGGCTAGAGAATTATATATGCTAGAAAGACAGGAGAAAAAAATAGGTATGTTGAATGTGAGTTCTCCTCTACTGTGTTATTGAGTTCTTCATTCCTGTATTATTGAGTTCTTTATTCTTTCATCTGCTATTCTAATTTCTTTCCGCATCATTGCTTATTATTAATTCTCATTGTCAGCTAATATTGAAGATTAAAAAAAAGGAGCAAATACTGGTTATTATAATAATTTTTGTTATTGGTTAATTATTGTTATAAAAACTGATTTATTTAAAAAATACTGATATATTCATAATATTATATACATATTGTTTGTTGGTATCCTTATTAATTTTAGACGAAGAAGGTATCAAAAGTTGTCGCTTTTATTGATTAATGATATTAGTTATTTTGTATTTGGATTTTGGTTGCGTTTTGACGACTTTTATGTCTGCATGATATATATGACTATAGTATGTTTTAAGGTATAAGTTGTACAGTAATTTTCGGACCAGTATGTTTTAATTTTATCAAGTCGTGACAAAGAACTCTTTGATCAATACATTCAACTATAGAATTTAATTCCATACACAATTTCTTCTATGCTATTGTTTTATTTAAGCAACATTTTCGGTTAACTTTTCCTAATGGAAGGAAACTTCTTATAAAGGAAACAGTAACTTTCAAGTATATATAACTCCAAAAATGCACAAAATTCTTCAAATGCTCTTCCAGAACTCCAACCAAGAAACCATAAATAAAAATTTCAATTTCACGATTGACCAAACACAGATGTAAAAGCCCACACATAGAAAGAAATCAACAGAGAACTATAGAAATAATATTCACTCAAATCAAAATTATTATGATAAAATAATTTTGACTTAAACTCTTATCACCTACTGACGGAGTATGAATGAGAAAAAAAAAACGATTATCTCATAAACTTAGAAAGAATAGACAATGTAATTCTAAATATATAGCGTTAATAACAAATGAAAAATTAACGTTTTAACTTTCATTTATATTTTTTTAAAATAAAATTTTCATTTATTTTAAAATATTTTCTTTAAACCTATAAAAATAGCATATTGTTGAAATGAAAATTACTAAATGTTTGTTTGTTTAGGCTAAATCAACAGGAAAAAATTACTTATTTAAAAAATGTCTACAATGATAACAATTAATTATATCTTTAACTTATTGCAACTTAACCTATATTTGGAAAAGCCCTTCCATTAGTATTTATGATTGAAAAGAAGAAAAAAAAATAATAAAAGAACCTAAAGTTTAGGCCCACACGTTGAGCATGGTTACCTCGTACAAAATTATAAACGAAACTAATAATGGTACTACTACAATACAACTAGGCAAACAGAAGTACAGGTTTTTAACCTTAAACCATAAGCGCCCACTGTGTCCCGTCGCTGCTGTTTTATTTATTTATTTCTTTCCTTCCAAGAAACAAGCCTCCTTCAAACTTCTAACTTCCCAAAACCAGTTGCGCCACTGGATTCACTATATTATTTTTACCAACTTTGCATCCCATCGCCTCAATCATCCAAAGGATGGAGTATGACGCTATCCATCATCACCCAACGCAATCTCCAACTAATATTATTAATCTTTTTTTAAATCAACCAAACAAAATCTTCTTTAATAATATATACAACACCAAACTATTCATCAACATAAACCTTAATAATAATGCCTTCAATCCTAATCCAAAACCCATAATTCCAATGTCAAGTTTTGTCGGATAATTGTTTCACCATTTCAAAACTCTGTCAACTGTTGCTTCTCCACATGCGCTGCATAATTAAAAGTACTCGTGGATATAATTCCCATGTTAACGCATAACTTGCACTCATTCTTACATGCCCAAGGAATGCCGTTGACTGTTCTCCGTGGGACCAAGATTCCACCATACAAGTCCTGTTTGGATAAGCTTTTATAAATATTTGCAAGAGAAACCAAAACAAAAGAAAAAATACATTTTACAAGTTAAATTTAGTTTTTAAATATTTAATATTTTCATTCATTTATAAACCAATTTAAGTTGATGAAAAAATGTTTTACTTCTTCTAATTGTAATAGTACTTATGATCCAACAGAACCACCGCCAAATGAAGCAACTAAATAGATAAAAAAAATAGCCCATGATCGAAATTCAAACACTTTGAAATTTATCCGGTGAAATCACAGTTGAACATACTACCAAAAGAAAAATTACAATTCAACAAAACAAAACTAGAATCTAAAAACAAATAAATTAAGAATAAGATGGTGAAAATAAGTTGGAAACTCATGAGACCAGTACCACCGAAGCACCCAATTTACATTTCTGTCCATCCCTGCCAAAACGCAGAGATGTTAGTTTAGTCAGCAGAACGGGAAGAAAGCTTGCACAGTATTGACGAAGAAACAAACACATTCATGAAAGGAAAACCCTTGATTTCCTCGTCAATCGAAATTCCAGAGATCCCCAACAACACTTTCCTGAACATTATTCGGTGGCGCCACAGATTGCCCATCATAGTACGGAATCTGATAAAACTTCATGTAGTTCTCGTAAGCCAACAACTCCTCAGAAAGCTCCTGCAACTTGTTCTTTTCCTCTTCAGCTTCGTTCACCTGTATCTCTTTCTCCTTCTCAACCACCGCGCCACTAAAATAACCGTTCACCTTCTGACAAGATCCCACGAACTCGCTTGTCGAATGAGCGCCCTCCGAACCCGACGCTAACCCTGAATTTTCGTCGCCGGAAACGACAACCGAGTCAGCTTTGACAGCGTCCACATGGGAAGAAAATGCTCCGGTGTGGTTCAGATCATAACCAAACTCGAAGTTGAGAGTTGTAGGGGCATTGTTGAGATCACAGCGGTACTGTTGCTGATATGGGGTAGGGTTTTGGGTTGCGAAAGGAAGGGGCGGAATTGGATTACGAGCTTGAATGGAATACTCATCGTCCTCGTTAGGGAAATTCACCTTGGCTTTCTTGCCGCGGATTTTTCGAGCTTCACGATCATAAGCCCTTGCAGCTTCTTCCGCGGTGTTGAAGGTGCCGAGCCAGACACGAACCCCTTTTCTAGGATCGCGAATCTCCGCAGCCCATTTGCCCCAAGGGCGCTGCCGAATCCCTCGGTAGAGATTCTTCCTCTGCCTTTTCACCGGCTTGGTCTCAGCTTTCTCACTAACTGTTGGTGGAAAATCTCATTAACATGATCACAAAATTAATGGGAAAAAAAAGTGAGTGAACATTGAAGAACACTAACCTTTGGGAGGTTGGGCAATTTTGAGAGAGGAGCGCTGTGGATTGGCGATGTTGGAGTAACCGAAGCCGAAGTCATCGTCCTTTCCGAGGGTTTTTGGCCAGATGTCGGCGGCGGCAAGGGAGCGGCCACGGCGGGGAATGAAGTCAGCGATGATAGCACCGCCACACATGATGAAGAATGGAAGTTATAGAGAAAAGTTTTGGGAATGGGTTTTAGAAAGTAGAGAGTTGAAGCGAAATATTGGGGAAAAGGTTTTGAGAGAGAAATGACGTGGGAAAAACAGAAGGGGTTGGAGTGGCTTATGTAGTTGGAAGAATGGGGAGAATGTGCGTGACAGATACATCAGGAACCTTCCTACAGTCCCACCCTTCCCTAAGCCATCCACACTTGGCTTTACTTTTTTTCTTTCTACTTTTTAAGGATTATAAATTAACTTAATTAATACAGAATTAAAGATTATCATAAATGTATGAACTTCTAAGTTAAACTACAAATTACTTTAATTAAATTATAGTTACTGATTTATTTAATGTTCTGTTGTTATCTTTCATATTCTTTTATTTATTTTTACTTACTTTTCAATTTTATCAAAAAATATTTATTATTTTTATTTAATGTTCTTTTATTTTTAGTATTTTTTTACAATACTTTATAATTTTTATATGATTTAAATTAGAAAAGTTTAATATTGTAAATTAAAGTAATTAAATATGAGAATTTATTCATGATAAAAAAATTGTAAGAAATAATACAACAGTAGTTTGAATATTGAATTAAAAATGACTAAATTTATAAAATTAAATAAAAATTAAATGTAATTAATATTTATTAAATAAGTAATTTAAAACATGAATTGAAATATAAAAAAAATATATATACAATCTTTAAAAAGTAAATAAAATACTATTAAATTTAATAAGAATTTAATTATTTATGCAGTTATATTTTATTATGTTATTTTTATATTAAGCAGCCACTTTATTAATTAATTCTACCGAATACTTATATTTCTATGTTATATAAAATAAGAAAAAAAAACAGAGACATATCTTAAAAATTGATATTTGCTTTAATTATTCTTCTTTCTATTTTTTATTTTTTACTTTTTTATTGTTTTCCTTTATTATCTTGAAAGGAGAAGGAATTGAATTTTATAACAATGCTCTAAATGTTATTAAATATTTTGATATATCTTTAATAATTATTTAATCTCTATTAAACACTTGTAATAATAGGTTATTCAACATTAGATTAATTTAAAGTAATAAATTAAGATATACCATTCAACATTACATTAATTTATTATTTAAAACAAATAAATTAAGAATTGATCAACTCTTATTTAACTTATTAGTTGTCAATTAAAAGATAGTTTTGTCAACCTGGCTTGCGTATTTGGTAAGCGAAGTTAGTTAGAATTGAAAGTCTAAACTCTATAGACTTATTTTTAACACCACTTGCAAAGCTTTTGAATATACACATCTTCCCATAAAAAAATATCTACCCTGTCTAAATTCAACTCAAAGTCTGTAGAATAATTTTCCTCAATCTGAAAATAAATTACAAAAACATTATGTCTTGAAAAGGAGAATGTGTTTATATATATATATATATATATCAAGCGTATGGGTTTTGTCATTAAAAATACAAGACATGTGTGCTAGAGTTATTTCCCTTTCATATAATTAACTTTTTATTTCAAGAGAAATATTAAAATATTGAATTTAAATGTTTATATTTATTTCATAACAAGCACTCTGTAATTGTTTTTTTTTTTTCAGTTTTTATACTTATTTTTTTTATATTATTTTCGTAATGTTTATAGTTATTTATCCACCATCATGTTATAATTAGTTTGTCTCTCTTCATCTCATAACCGAAATTTTACATTTTTACATAGACGATTTTTTTCTTATTAATTATAAACCTTAATATTTTACTTTATTTTATTTTATACTTTAATGTTAAAAGATATTGTAATAAAGTTACAAAATGCCTTTTTGTTTTATATTATTATCACATTGTATTTTTGTTAATGGGGATTGTTTTATATTATTTATTGAAAGTGTGTGTGTGTGTTTGTGTATTAGAGGAATTATTACATTGTGTTTCCGTCAAAAAATGTTACTGTTAAAGTTATAGTGGCATTATAGTTATTATTGTGATGTGGATGAAACGTGTAAGAATAAGTTTATTTGAGTTGAAATAATGTTTTTTTTTTAAAATAAGTGAAGAATTAAAATATATTTTTTTAAATGTAGATAGATTTAATTTTTTTATTTATTTTTATATAATTGTATTCCTTTAAAATTATAAATTTTGTATACTTTATTTAAGTTTTTAAGATTGTAATCTATCATTTTCACTTAGATAATATTTCTAAGGAGATAGTTCAAATTAGAGAGGTCCATGAAATTCCTCAAGTTTTTAGTTGGATTTATCTTTTATACTATTTTCTTCCAGATATGGAAGTTTTATATTTCATCTACTTAAATAAGTTGAAAAATAAGATTTTTTACTAATTTCAATAAAAAAATTTAGAGATGTGAATAAGGAGAGACATTGATTTTATAGGTTGAAAGATTTTAAAAAATATATTAATTTATGTGGAATTTTGGATTTTTTATAATATAAAGTTTTGAGTCTTAAGATTTCTACAGTGTCAAGGTATTTTTAAGTAAGAAAAGTTAATTTACATATATAGTTAGAATTGATTCATGTGTACTGAAATTGTAATGAGATTTTGAAGTTGGATTAGTATTTATGTCAGTTTGAAATATTAGTGTGATTGGTAGATTGATTCACTCTTTTTATGCTACTTTCAATTACTGTGAATGTGAAATAGTCATAATTAGTTTCAATTATCATATCTACAATTGTGACTGAAAAATAGGTTTATAGTGATTTTAAAGACTTACGAGATATATTAAGATTGAGTGTTAATGGTATAATTATTATGTTGTGGTGTTGTTTGTTGATTCTTTTAAATATATGATAATTTTTTTCTTCTTGTGGATCAGTGATAATGTTCATCACTTGCAACAATATAGTAATTAAATAAAATAAAAAAGTAGTGTTAGACTGTCTTTTTATTACTAATGTTGAAAATTATACTCAAATTCCATAATCGTTGAATTTAATAAATATTATACTATTACAGACAATTATATTAATTTCCATGAATTAAATAATACTGGAAATTTTCAATTGATTCACTTATACAGAAACAAAATAATAAATCAAGGAAGGGTAAGATTCATTCCGTAAGTTCGCTCTGTAATGTTATGTTTCTCTTCGTTAGAGGCATATTAAAACGGTTTCAAGATAAAATCTCACGATAAACAAACTTTTACAGGAAGAGTGCAAAGAATCACGTGTTTAATTAATTTTTGTTTATGAAATCTTATTTTACTATATATCAATATGTAAAAAATGAATTATAACAAATACAAAGATAAAATTAACGAATTTAATAAAAGAATTAACTCGCAGCATAGGAAAAAAGTATTTATAAGAAATAATAAGTTTTACAAAATAATTACAATAAAATTAAAATTTTATATATCTATTTAAAAAACATTAAATTTTAAAAATCAACGGAAACAAGATTAAAATTTATAGTATTTTTTTTAAATAAAAAATTAAGAATCAATGAAGGTTTAAAAGTATATTTATAAAAGAAATAAAGTTTAAGGATTCAAATCTTTTTTTCATTATACATTTATTTTAGATAGGAAATAATTTAACTCTGGAATAAATTCTATGGTCTTTCCGTGTATATCAAAGATCATCTTAATTTGAGGAAATAATGCTTCATTGCCAAAATGACATTTCTATTTGATTTCATACTCAATTAAATTTGCGTACATTCCTTTAAAATAAAAATTTTAAGGTAGTTTTATTTACAATACATCTCTTTAATTCAAAATTACAAATAGTATGTGTTTTAACTTCATCAATAAATTCTGTTAATAATTAGAAGTTTTCATCCGCGTCATTTTTAAGCTAATTATTATAAAAGACAATAAATTTAGTGTACATAATTATTTATGATTAAAATACGATATAAATTATTTTACACTTTAAGAATCTATTTGTTTAATAGATTTGAAAGAATAATTAACATGACCAAATAAATGCGTGTTCCCAAAGTAATTTATACAGTGATACTCGTCTAGATCCATAAAATTGTGTTTCGAATCAAAATTTAAAATGACTTTACTGGAATTCATCCCTCTGTTTAAAAATTACAAAGTAATACTTTAAACTTTATCGTTGTAAGGTCTTGTTTTTTTTTTTTCTTTTATATTCGCGAATCCTCATTTTCTCTAACTCTTTTCTCAATTTTTTTTTTTACTTTTGAAGAGTTTCTCTTTTCTTAATAGATTCTATTAACTAAAATATAAAAAATAAAGTATTTTCAGTCTATCAAAATTTAATTTAAAATCTTTTTTAAAATCTCTATATCGTTATTTTTTTCACTTTGTAAGTGTTCTAAAATTTCATCAATATTATTACTTGAAAAATATTATTTTATTGGTTAGTTCATTTTATTATTTTGGTAAATAAAATATAGTAGTTTCTAATAATTTCGTGTATTTTCAGGTCTATTTTGTCATTGCTTGAAAAATAAACAATTATCAGGTAAGAAAAGATATTTTAAATTTGGTTCTATTTTATAAAGTGTTATTAATATTGAAATTATTGGTACTGTATTTTGAGATGTTTTAATTGAATTAGTTGTTGTTGTGTTTTCATATATTTTAAACATGATTTTTGGTTTAGGTAGTAAATTTGAGTTATATCACTGATAGCTTGTAAATTATTTGTTATGTAAATGTAAAGGAATATTTCAAACTTGTTGAAATAGATAAAATTGCATATTTGTTGTTTTTACGTATTTTATTTTAGTATCAAATTTTTGTTGAGTGATCTTCAAAGAGGGTCTTCATTTTAGTTATAAAGTATTATTATTATTTGAGCAATTAAGTGACTAATAACACTAGTCATTTAAATTGAGGTTTCGGTTTGGAGTGAGAGGTATCATGATGATTTTCTTATATGATACTTTCATGGCTCAAGTAACATATAATCTCTCAAACAATGGAGTATTGGTAAGTTAGGTAAAATTCTGAAAAATCTATTTAAGTAATGGAGCATTATATTGCTCAAACGAATTAGTTAGTTGTAGTTCGAGTAAGAAAGAAAGTGAATTAATTCTCTCACCTGTAGCAATGTACTTGTCGTGTCAGTGTGATGTTTAAATAATATGATCTATCACTTGACCCACTATATCATAGCTTGAGTGAAAGTGGTTTAGTAAACTCTTTCCTATTTTATATGGTGAAGGTTGCGTAAGCGATAAAATCAAACAATCTAAAAGTTAACTTAATACAGATTTATGTTCAATGAGTGTGTCACTGTTTTATGATGTAATATTTGATATACTTGAACTTGCATCTTATTATGAAAAATAAAGAGATAAAAAAAAATTACATAGGATAGAATAAAAATATTATCTCTATTTTTCTATTTTTTATTCTCATATCCTATATTTATTTTTTTTCATCATTTTATTTTTCATAATACATTTCAATAATTATATAAAAATGTATTGTATTTTAATAATTATATGAAAATATATTGAATTAAGTATGTTATGTTGATTTGTATCAATTTGAAATTATATAACTAAGATGATATGCTGATTACTTTGTGATTTATAGTATTAAGTATAACAACTCATTATTAAAAAGAGGTGTACTTATTCTAAAAGGGGTTTAGACAATATAAATTAAGACATAAGTATTGAGAAACTAAGAAAAAGTCACTACAATATTATTACATATGTTTGGTTTTATAATTATTTATGTAATTAACGCACCTTTACTTATAAAACTGAGGTTTGCATATATAAACATGAGTAATATTAATTTTGGTGGTACATAATTAACACAAATATTTTAGAAATATCTAGTTGCTATTTTTTATCCATTGGAAAAAGAGTTTTCTAAACTAACAAGAATTTGGAATCGATTAATAAATTTGAATTGGCATAAATTAATTTTATTTAGATTATTCTTTATATTGAGTATAAATTTTTGATAGTTTATCTTTATTATATTCTATATGAATTTTTGTTATAAGTGTACTCTCTCAAAAATTAAGACGATGTTGAACAAACTTTATATTCATAAAAATTAGTATAAAGTATCACACAAACTTAAACATAGAGTTTTAATACATTTTAAATATAATTGAATATCAGAAGATAGTTTTTATTTTTTACTTTCGTAAATTTGTAAAATTTATAAATTAAAAAGTTCAAATATGAAAACTAAGAGTGTTCAATAAATTAGATTGACATGTAGAAGTCAACCGTTTAAACTAATGAAATTGTTTAAATTGGTTTGTTCAATTAGTTATTTTCATTTTAAATTTGAAAAAAAATAGTTATAATCAATATGTTGTCTGAATTTCTATTTTTATTTTTTTTAACTTAGATCAGTTCGATTGCTTAGTAAGTATACTATAGAGCAAAAAATTTTGAACTATAGTATTTAATTTCTTTTTCTACGTTTATCTGTTCTCTTGTTCTTCTTATGACCTTATCTAATGGTATCAAGTTTTTTTTTTTTTTTTTTTATTTTTTTTTTTTTTTTTTTTTAATTTTTTCATGTTTATTATGTACTTTTTTTAATTCCAGCAATGAAATTAATGAAATCAAAATTGGCAACTATATAAAAATGTAATATCAAATGTAACAAATAACTAGTCTTTAAAGAATACGAAGTATTTTAAGATTGTATTAATATAAAAATTAAAAATACTTCAAGATTTAAAACAAGAAACAAAAAAAAGCAAAAAATAAATTAAGTAGAGATAAATTTCGAAAAATATGATATTTTTTTATTACAACCTAATGACTTGAACTTAACCCGTCTGAGTTGATTTGATCTAAATTGACTAGAAATAATTTCTAAATTCAACTCTAACTAAAATATTATCAATTTGAATTTGTTTCATTCTAACTCTGAGTCAATTCAGTTAAAAAAATACCCCTACAGTAAAAAAATAATGAAACACACAAGAAATTATATAATTTGATATATCTTACTTTCACTTAAGAAAACATATAAACACAAGTGTTTATTTTTCTCAAATAAATATTATAAAATTGATAACTCACACTTAGCTGTAAATCACTATAATTTCGAGTTGAATGTTAAACTCTTTTCAAAACCTTAAAGACCTTACTCTTTGTTTCTTTTTCTTTTTTTTTTTATCACCAACGTCACTGTTTCAACAAATGTATGTATGTGAAGGAAGCAAAATCAATTACAATTTTAAACTATTCAACAACTTCATCAATCATCACTAAAACCACATAATCTTTAATATACCTAACAACATAGAATCGAGAGTCCTAATAATCATTCTTCATTTCTCTTAATTTATTAGAGCCTGTCTACATACAAAGCTATTATATTATTGGACAACAAAAGAGGAGGATTAATTAATGAATAATGAAGATAGTCATTGGGTAAAATAGGAACTAGTCAAACTCAACAAGCTGAACAAATCATTAAAAAATGGAATTATTTGTTATAAAAAAATAAAAAATACCCTTTAAAAAATGAAAACTTTATTTTATTTATTGATATGCCTTTAATTAAAGTCACCATAAACAGTAATACCAGCACTGGACAGATGTGAAGCACACTGTAAGAGGAAGTGGTGGGCAAAATCCACATATGCTACTTGCTAGTCTGATGAAAAAGACGTGAGAGATTTTTTGACTTTGAATGAAAAAGTTTGCTAATAAACAATGTTAAACTGAGTCAGTTCTAGATTGCATGGAATCTGCAATATCGGAAGAAGGCGTGTGAAGCTGTCAACTAAATCAATCTCTCTAAATGATTTACTATGTTTAATTTAAAAATTATTTTTGAATATTTTTGTTCAGGTTAAACATTTTTTAAGAAAGATATCCAAAATAAATCTTGTTTCATTTTGGTCTCCAGAGATGAATAATAGTACTAGATTTTCTTCCCATTCTTTTTTTACTTCTCATGTTTCAAAATAAAAAATAATCTGAAAATTTACTTTTGGATATCTAAATTCTTATCCTAATGAATAACAAAGGAGAGATGATAAAATGGATGAGTCTGACATGCTATTGGCCCATCAAAATTAAGATTGGACAAGTTGACGTATTGCAATAAAATATGTTGAAAATCTTTATCTGTTTTAATTTTTGAATTTTTTATTTTAAAATTTATTATATATATTTTAAGTTTTTATTTATTTAATTATATAAATCTTTTTAAGTTTTTAATTAAATTAAATAAATTAAAATAATTATCTTTACAAATTAAAATATTGTATTATAATTAATTATTGAAACTTAATATATAAGAGTTAATGACTTATAATATAATATTATTGTATATTTATATTCTTTAAATAATATAATATAAAATATTAAAATTTTAAACTATTTTTTATTTTAATTTTTAATTTAAAAGAAATAGATTGTCCGTCTCGTTTTATTAACAAGTTAGGCAAAATGACTAAAGTAGACTGACTAAAAACATTAACCCCTAATTTATTAAGTTTTGGTGGATAGAGATCCGCGAACAAAACTTCCTTTATTATCTTTATAATCAAGTGTGATTTAAAAATTAAAATGGAGATAAATTTATTTGAATATTTGACTTTAAAATGGTTATTTCATATAAAAAATTCAAGTTTGAATGGTTAAAAAGAAGATTAAGTTTCATGACTTATTCATTTATTTATATCTTAATTAATTTCATTTAATTCTATCAAATGCATTTTACAAGTCCTTTTAGAAGTAACTCATAATGGTCTTTCTTATTCTAATTCTTATTTCTGCTTTTAATTTGACATTTCTAAAAAAAATATTTATATTTAATAACCAGCTTGAAAAAATGAAAAAGTAAAAGATGATGGATAAATTTATCATTTACATAACAAAAAGGATGATTAGGTTATTTCAAAAGTAAATTAAAAATGTTATTATCTATTTGCATAATGTATTTTTTCCAACGATTTCAACTAATATATCATATTTAATTGTTACACTAAAACAAAATGAAAGATGATGATAAAAATAATTAGAACATAGTCATTTTCATCTTTCATCGTATATATTGTAGACTTTTAGTGGTATCAAATAGAAATTGTCCTGATATTATAATAAATTTTTTCACTTCTCATATACACAAAAAAAATGTGAATATTTTAAATTGCCAACACTCTGACAAAAACAAATTATAATATTTTATGGCAAAAACTTCTTCCACCGCATCAATTTTCACGATCATCCCATCACGAACATAAAAATTCAAAATACTTTCACAACTAACTTTTCGAAAAGTATTTTTTGAAACATAAATTTATATTTAGGAAAATACTTTTGAAAATACCTTTTAAAAAACTTTTTCAAAATATAAATTTTATATTTCAAAAAATATTTTTAAAAATATATTTTGGAAAATATTTTCTGAAATATAAAATTTATATTTTGAAAAAGAAATTTCAAAATATATTCTTAAAAAGTATTTTCTGAAACTTACTTTTATTTAGAGGATATTTTTAAGATTTTTTTAAGAGTGATGGGTGCATGTGAGAAGTTGTGGGGTGCAGGAAGTTTTTGCCTACTTTATGTATTTTATGTAATACCAATTATGCATATAGAAGGCTCGTATTTGTTTTACTCAATCCAAGAGTCTCTCGTCTGAAATACTAAGCGACAAAAAGACGGTTTCTTCTTACACTTTCAAGTCTTTTTTACGCATTTTCAAACTGTTTCTTCGTACACTTTCAAGTCTTTTTTTACGCATTTTCAAAATTTGAAAATATATTTAAATGTACCTTTACGAAATTACATTTTATTCTTATAGAGCTGGTTGGATATGGTTAAGTAGAAGATGGACACTTCGAGATCTCGAATATAGTTTTGGAATACTCCATTCCGCAAATAATTTGTCCTAAGGTGTATTGGAATTGTTATCCAGATCTAAAGAACACTTTGGACCATTCCCTTCTGCAACTCATTTTCCTGAGGAAAGTTCCGGAACATTCCGTTTTGTAACTTATTTTATATGAAAAACAACTCACTTCTAAATTACAAATCGAACAAAGTCCCTTCAAATACTCTACAAATCCTTTAATACATCATGTGTACCTTAACGGTTTGTTTGGATTGGAGAATGAATTTGAGGAAATAGATTTGAGATGATTTGAGAGGAAAGTGTGTGAAAAATTTAGTTGTTTGGATTAAGAAAAAGATAATAAGATTTGAAGAAAAAGTTTATGAAAATTTGTGAGTGATTGATAAAATAATTTTTATTAATTTTTTTATTATTATTTTAGAAATTTATTAATATTGTTATTTTAATTTTTAATTTTAATAATATTACTAAAATTATTATTTATAACATTATTATTATTTTTAGGTTTTAATATTAATTTATAAAGTTTTTCTTAATTATCTTAATTTTTTATTATTTTATGAATTTATTATTAATATTTATTATTATTATTATTTTGTATTAATTAAAATTACTATTATTAATTTTATTATATTATATGATATTATTAATTATATTTATTTTATTTTAACTTAAATATAAATAAAGATAAATTTATAATAAAATTTAATTATATAAAAATTGATATTGGAGATCGTGTTTTTTCTTCAAATCTTTGCAAGTATGCAAAGAAAGTCTCATGTTAACTTTTTTGTTTTAATTTCAATTCTTAATTAATTTTTCTTGTCTTGATTTTCATGCTTTTCTCTTATTTTTACATTATCAATCCCTTTTTGCAAATCGATCATCTAATTTAAACGGAGTGTAAATAATTATCAAATATTTTGTTATTAGTGGATGATGGAACGAAACTGATAAAAAAATACAAAACAGAATGTTGGAGCTGTTTGAAGGTGGCATGACACAGAGTGAAATGGGCAGAGTGAGTGAAAGGATTTAGGATTTAGAGATATTTCGATGATTACAATATTATTTTAAGGATATTTTGTACAAATTCGAAAAATTTGGAGGTGTCCAAAAAAATGCGTGGAGGTGCAGGAAGAACCAGTCGCGACAAAGCTGGATCCAGAGCCCAACCCAAATTTGAATAAGCTGCAGTTGAGTTACTCCCATCTAAAGGAAAATTAAAATCCAACTATCAACTTCAATTTTTTTTTTTAATTACAAGTCACTGCTTGCAGGAATAATTATTATTTATTCAATTCACAAATAATGTCATAGATTAAATGGGTTAACTCATTAAAAACTTAATTCACCTGCCTAACTCAACATGTTAGAGTTTATCATTATTCTTATTTATTTTAAAATTATTATTACTAACAATTTTACTTGTTCCATCATAAGTCATATAATAACTCGTTTTTAACTTTTTTTTTTATTAATTTGTGATGCACGCATGTTTCAGTAGATTGGGAAGAGAGGGGAGAAAATAAGAAAGTAGAAATAAGGAAAAGAAAATGTTTGGTTAGAACAAAAAAAGTGCGAAAAAATAATTGAGAATATCGTAAAGCACAATCAATTATATTAAAAAGAATTTCAGCTATCATCTATTATGATAAAATATATGATCATTGTGAATCCTTTCTTTTCTTTATCTTGTTTATTTTCAATTAATTATATAAATTGGTGTAGAATATATTTTAATTAATTATATGGTTGGAAAAACTTATGAAATATAATTTCAAAATATGCAATTATTAGTGAAAAAAATATTTAATAATTTATATAATTAATTAAAATAATTAAGTTTACTTAGTCTAAACTTTTCAAAAACAAAAGTACCCACTTTTAAATCGTAACTTCTTCGTTTTAGAAGTTTCTTGGGTGATTTTAAAGCCTGGCTTTAAAGATTTTTGGATTATTTTTCCAACAAAACTGAATTCGTGTTATTTCATTTTGTAGGGTAAAATACGAAGGAAAGTTTAATTTTTCTATACTCTCGTAGATTACACAATCTAAACGAATAATTCATTTAAAATACTTTTTTTTTATCAGCACTTGATTTAAAAATACTAAGTGATATTAAAAATTATAAATTTAATTTGGTTGGAAAATCTACGAATTCTAGTTTAAACAAAACATTTATCAATAAGTTTAGGTTACTTCATCAAGTAGATGTATCAATTTGGTAGTTTACAATTTCTGTTCCAAAGTCAAAGCCTAACTTGAAGATTTTTAAGTTTTCTTCTAAACACAACTGGTCTCGTATCATGTAGATGAAATCGTTAAAAGAAAACTAGAAAAAAATTTGGAATAAAAATCAATCGAATCAATGAAAATATATATGTGGTGTGGTTTGATTCGACTAATTAATATTATGCAATCTGAATCTAACTAAACCAAATTTTTACATATTGGGTTGATTTATTTATTTATTTATTTATTTTTGTTTAAATTGATTTTAAAAAGTATTGTTTATTAAACAACTATTCATATTAAAAAATTAGTCAAGTGAAACAAAACATAACATATTAAAATATTAAAAAATTAGTCAAGTAAAACAAAACATAACATATTAAAACATTACATTACTATAATTATAAATTCACGATAAAGTAGTCAAACTTAAAAGTAAATTAATTCTATACTATATTAATTAAATTCCAATTGAAATTTTCCAACATCTCCATCATATATAAATTAATCTATAATCAAATCCAATTAGCAATTCAATAGAAATAAATGACTTTTTTTAAGGAACCTAAGTTCAAATATGTGACCATACTCTGCAAAAGAGGTTTCTTTAAATATGTTATTTAAGTTTTTTTTTATGTATGTTATTTAAACTTTTTATATATTTGATAAGAGTCTGCGACCTGAATTTGGGTAGTGTAATTTTATGTTGGATTAAATTTCCAAAGAAAAACCTTTTTATTTTATGTCGAATTATAATACAGTTCGATATAAAATTGTATTAAAACAATAAGTTTATTTGACAAAAAATTATATTTTTTTAGTAATATTGATTTTAGCTTCAAACCATAACCTGAAATATAATTTTTTTAATAATAATAATTAAATATTTCAACTAAAATATGCATACACACTCATGTTTTCTAACTTAAAACTATTATCGACAATAAAATAAAACTAAAATGTCGAAATTAGAAAGGAGAATAATACATTGTTCTTTTAACTTAGATGTCATTCTGAAACTACAGAAATTGATAATTAAAGATCTGAAACATCTCATCCAGCTAATTATGTTGTGATCATAAAGGTAAATAGATATAATCTTATGTTTAGATATGTTACATTTGTCCGTGAGTCAATATACCGGCTTAAATAACGACTTTATCTAAATACATCATATTGGAGCAATTCTGCTTACCTATTATATTAAAATGAGAAAAAAGTGATAAAAATTAATTTTATACATGTCAAACATAATTATTATATATATGAAAAGATATCTAACTTTAGGATATATGAATTTATAGTGACCTTATCATGTTTCTTCCATTTAAAACGATGATGTCAATCACAGCTATAATTAACAGTGGTTGAAAAGGCTTTTAAAATCTTTTGAGTCCTAAATGTTGTTTATTAACCACAAACTAGGGAAATTCATAATAATTTTTATTTAAAAAAAATAGAACTTAAGAAACAATTATTGTTGTGATATAATTATCATTAATAGAAAAAATATAAATGATTATTGTTTTTTACATTGTAATTGTCTTTAAAAGTAGGAAAACAATGATGGTCTAAGTTAAAACTTTCTTCCTAAGTGTTACTTATTTTTTAAGTTGTATTGAAAACTTCACTCCTTCCATATTTTACAATTTTGAACGCAGAAAAATTAATTGAATCCATATACTTACGAATTATCTTGTTCTAAATACATTAATTGAATCCACGAGTATAAAATTTACATAAAGCATCTTAAATTTAAACCAAATTTCAAAGCAACAAAAAGTTTAATAAAAATCCAATTCTACAAAAGTTCATACTATTGTGTTATCTATCCTAAATGTTATATATATTCACAAGATATGTTGCCCATATTATTTTAACATACTACATTGGTTTTGGGTGTTGTGAATCATTCAAAAATTGCAATATTTAAAAATAATTCAAGATAAGTCTACAACTAATAAACAAATATTACAATGTATTAGTATTGATTCGTTATAATATATTACATGATGCCAACCTCTATCAATTTCAGCTCTCACAATTGTAGTCATCCAGTGTATCTTATAATAATCACACTTAAAACCTTTAATTTGTTTATTACACTACAACTCAAAATAAAAAGATAACTAGATTAATTAATAACAATATAAAAGTAAATAAACATATATATATATATATATATATATATATATATATATATATATATATATATATATATATATATATATATATATA
>Ga0209489_102418_pt1 | contig 38123 bp, 16 predicted proteins | sample SiratrowhiteBW_FD_187527 | JGI IMG/M metagenome (GOLD analysis project Ga0209489, IMG submission 187527) | Root nodule microbial communities of legume samples collected from California, USA - Siratro white BW (SPAdes) (version 2) | ecosystem: Host-associated > Plants > Roots > Nodule | place...
ATATATATATATATATATATATATATATATATATATATATATATATATATACAAACCTCCTTGGCAACAGCTCGAGCTGTTCTCCAGTTATCTCCTGTAACCATAACGGGTATGACCCCCATTTTCCGGAGGCCCTCTATAACAACAGAAGCTTCTCTCTTGAGTGGGTCTGCAATCCCTAAGGCTCCAATTAATACATCACCATATGCTACCAGTATTCCTGTCTTTGCACTTTCTTCAAGCTCTACAACAAAATTTTCCACTTCTGTAGAAATCTCTATGCCATTTTCCTCCAGCAGCTTCCGGTTACCAACCTGTTCAAATAACCAAAATAGCTTTTAAACACAATAAAAAATATACTGCCTCAAATAAGCAACTCTCTGAAAATAGTTTTTACACATAATAAAAGACATAACACAATTGCGAAAAGACTTTACCAAAATACGCTTCCCATCTATAAAGCACTGGACACCCCGTCCTGGAAGAGCAGAGAAGTCTGAGACATCATAAAGCCACCCTGACTTGAACTCCTCAGCATCATTCTTGGTACCACAGGTAGGAGAAGACTCATCAAAGAAATGAAAATGGCGGGCATATTGCAATATTGCTTTTGCCAGAGGGTGTTCACTGCTAGCCTGAAATTAAAAAAAAAATATATTAAACAAATCCAGTCGATTCCTCTAATAGGCATCACAAAAAATGGAAGAGTGGAATTTTCTGACAAACAAATAGGATAAGATGATAGATTTTTAACAATAGTCTTCTTAATATAGTTTCAGAATGCCAGTATTTGAGGGAAGTTGAGCTGTCTATGTCCAGGAGGGAGAAAGAAAAGTAGAAAAATGTGACATTCTTATAAATCCTGTATAATTAGATATAGGCTTCAATAGTGTATTTGCGACAATACCATAAACTGAGAATAAGAATAAAAGAAATAGCCATCGGCAAGAAATTGAAAATCACCTCAGCAGAAGCCACCAGCGTAAGAAATTCTCCGCGGTCCATTCCTGTGAATACCTTCGCAGCAGTAACCTTGGATTTCCCCTGAGTTAGAGTGCCTGTTTTATCAAATATGACATATTTCACCATCTGAGCCCTTTCCAAGGAGTCTCCTCCTTTAATTAATACGCCATTGTTGGCCCCAACCCCTGTTGCCACCATGACAGCAGTTGGTGTTGCCAAACCAAGTGCACATGGACATGCAATCACCACAACAGATATTGAAAACATAAGGGCAAAAACAAAGTGATTTCCATTTTCTGGCAGCCATTTTTCTGGGTATGCTCCAAGAGCCCCAGCTATATACCTACAATTTTTAGAGAGTACTGTTAAGCATTCCAATTACAGATTAGAAACCAGCTTTTTTTAAATATGCAAAACTAGTCAAGCTAATCTTACCAGGAAAGTAGTGTCAACAATGACAAAATCACAACCGTAGGAACAAATATGCTTGCTACCTGCAAGCCAAAAGAACCGCACCTGAGTTCATATCTAATATTTAGTCATTTGGGCGCCAATCAATCACAATATTATAAAGTCATAGTGAGTACTATAAAAGAATTATTAGCAAGGACAAAAAACGGCAGCTGGAATTATGAATAAAGACTAAAACCAAAATAAAGGAATTAATTAACTATCCGATTTTATGAACAATTACACAGAAGGAACTTCAGTGATCAGAGGTGAGGCATCAAAATATTAGCCCAACTCTACAAGCTTAATCAGATTTGCCAAATTAACAGGAACACTAAATCCTTACTCCTTGGTACTCAAATTATCTTTTACAATTCAAATCAGTTGACCGTCACTTAAAAATATGAAATTATTTAGTTGTCATTTGCTCGGTCATCGAGAAACATGAAACATTTCACTTAACTTCAGAACAGATTCGTTACCTAATATGCAAAAATGCTTACACAGAGCATGACAAGAATACTTACATAATCAGCAAACTTTTGAATGGGAGCTTTGGACATCTGGGCTGTCTCCACCAAACTAATTATCTGACTCAAAATTGTATCAGATCCTACTTTGGTAGCTTGAATGTGAAGGGCACCATGCAAATTAATTGTACCTCCAATAACAGATGCATTGACCTCCTTCGAAAGAGGTGTCGATTCACCAGTCACCATACTCTCATTTACATAACTTGAGCCCCAAGTAACAATACCATCAGCAGGAATCTTTGTACCAGGAAGAACTTTTAAAGTGTCACCAGGTTGAACGAGTAAGGAATCTATTTCCCTTTCTTCAATAATTCTACCACCTAGAAAACAAAACAAACGTTGGCAAGTTTTCTAATCTGATGTTGCAATGGAATATTAGATTATATATGAAATCCCCTTAACGGATTTTCACTCTAAATATAAAAAAATTCAAAACCCAAGCTTTTCGCCTTTGTTCTCTCGTAAGAAAACAAAGCACATCAAACTAAAGTGGCACGCACCTTTGTCTTTGACAACCAATAAAGCTGTTGCTGGAGTAAGTTCCACTAGCTTCTTAATAGCATCAGATGTCTTTCCCTTGGCAAGGCACTCCAAATACTTGCCGAACAATACAAATGTTATAAGCATAGCACTTGTTTCAAAGTATGTTGGAGACCAAAATCCTGTAAGGGCACCATAAAGAAGAGCACAAACGGAATAAACATAAGAGGCTGTAGTTCCCAAAGCAACCAGGACATCCATGTTTGTTGAACCATTTCTTAAAGCTCTTCCAGCCCCTATATAGAAGCGTTTCCCAATCACAAATTGAATGACACTTGCCAACGCCCACTTCAACCAATCACCCATGAGAAAAGGGCCACATCTCCAAAGTAACAAGGAGTAAAACAGCGGAATATGAGGACAAATTACCCCAATGAAGAATAGAGGAATCTGTGCATGAAGAGAAAATCAGTACAAATGAATGAAAGTTTAAATCAAGATACTAAACAAAAAAATGGACTTTTAACACAGACTCTCTGACGATAAACAAAGTTGCGTTTTCATATCTACATAATGTGACAGAACTCATAAAGAAATGAGCATTTGCAATAGAATTCCCTTCAGCAGCAATCTCATATCTCATGTTGCTTCACTTATATGTTTCTACGAAGAAAAAGAATCATATCTTGGTGTCTAGGGTATCTCTTGCCAAGAGTTATAAAGCTATATCTCAATAAAAAAAATTCATTTAAAAGACTAACCTTTGTCAACAAACATTTTCCAATATACACGGGACCTAGGGGTCTAAGCCCAGATAAAATGATAACACTAAGACACAATACAACTTAAGATGAAATTCATGTACAGACTAAAATACAACCCCTACAAATCATGAATTTATGGGATTTTAACATTTATTCCAACTACCCATAAAGAAAGCTAACCGTCATGTGAAAAACGAAGCCAAAAAAAAGAAAGAAAACACAAAACAGGAATACACAAACATCACTGAAGAATAAACAAAGCGACATCAAAGAGATACTCACACTGAGAAACAGGCTGGAAATAAAATGCCGAAACATAGTTGAGGTTTCCGAACCATCTTTGGAAGTCATTCTAGCGTACGGATTCCTGACATGCAATCTAAACTTGCCATTACTTCCCAGCTGGATCCCATCAACCAATGACCTCGAACTAATAACTTCGGGGTCATACACCACATCAAGCTCGTTCACCACCGGGTCAAACCGAAACTGCCTCACCCCTTTCATGCCACTGAGCATCCCTTCCAAAACCCGTGCATCAACCAGAGAGTACACACCACCAACCCCCAACACAACCCGGTCCTGCCCATTACTCTGGACAAACCCACCCTCGAAACCAGCGTCTTCAATGGCCGCCACAATATCATCTTTGCTAATCACATTGGGATCATACTCAACCTCACCCAAAGAAGTAGCCAAAGCCACCACCGCTCTTTCCACTCCACGAAGACTCCTTAAAATGCCCTCAACGGAATTCACACACGCCGCACACGTCATCCCGCCGATCGTGAACTGCCCCACCACGGCGGCTCCGCCCCCGCGGTCCGCCGGACCGGACTCCTGCAAGATCTCCGCCTCAAAACCTGCGTCTTCAATCGCATTCTTAATGTCGTCATCCTACGGTTAATTCAAAAAACACACAATCAAACAATTACCTAACGCAACAGCTTCGCGGAAATCAAAGTGAGCAAACGAACCAAGAAGAAATCACAACGGAGAATATTATAGTAACCTTGACGAGGCTCGGATTGAAAATGACGTCAGCTTTGTTTTGAAGAAGAGCGACGGAAGCGTAGGTGACGCCGTTAACGGACCTGAGAGCGGTTTCGACGGAGTTGGAACACGCGGCGCAGGTCATGCCGGTGACTCTGACCTGAATCCGCTTCGTTTCATCGTGGTCGATGTTGTGTTTGTCGTAGGAATCGAGGAGGCGAACATCTTCGAGGTCGTCGGAATGTTCGCCGGCGGCGGGGGAAGTTAGTTGGAGGTCTCCGGTGCCGGGCGCCATGCGGAGAGAAAGAATGTGTAAGGAAAATCCGAAGGAAAAGAAATATATATAAAGGAGGGAAAAAAAAAAAAAAAGGGCAACGAAAAAAAGGTTACAAGGAAAATGTGAAAATATTTTTTTGTTTGATCATTTTTGGTGGCGAAAGCAATATTTTAACTAAGTGGAAGGTGGAGGTGGGGTTGGAGGGAGATTTTTGAGGTGGTTTTCCCGTTTTGCCCTTGTACTTCTGGTGTTGGGTTTTTGTTTGTACTGCGGTTCCAAGCTAGGACCGTGTTTGGTTGGCCAACGCACTGTTTGCGTGAGGTTCTGGCCGGCTCGTGGCTGGTGGGTGAGCTGGTCAACAAACGTCAAAAGTGTGTTTGGATTGGAATTAAAAAGGTTTGTTAAAGACGTAAAATGTTAAATAATTGAATTGGTGGGTTCTTTAATTAAATATTGAAAGGGAATATTTGACATTGGAAATCTTTAAAGCAAGATGAGTTCAATAAATGAGTGTAAGCAATTATGCAAGAAAACAGCATGGCATTGCTACATCACCCACTTTCTTTCTTCATTTTTTAGATTTGTATGAGATCTGGATTTGAATATGTTTAACGTGTTCATTGCCCTCCAAATAAATAATGAAAAAAAAAGAGTACTTTCTATGGTTAAATTTCCTTTCTATAATCAGATATGAACTTGTTTTAATTGTTTAAACTTTGTTTCTGTGTGCTGGTTTGCTTCATTCAATGCAAACTCACTTCAACTTTGGTATAATTTTTGTTGTGTATAAAGTGATTCCAACATCTTATATTCGTCTTTATATAGTATGATTAGAAGGAAAAAGGAAAAAAAATTGAATTTTGTTTTATTTGATTTCTACTTTAAAAGTAGAAAAAAAAATAATGGAATTAAAATATTTTTTCATCACATTTTTGTTTTTATTGGAGATTTGAATAAGAGACTCTGATTTAAACCATTTTAAGTATATTGGAAAAAATAAGTTTATTTTTTGTAAGGACTTAATTTATAGTTTAATGAGAAAATTTAAGAAGTATGAAAAAGGAATATTTTGTTACTAAAAATTGTAAAAGTTATGTATAAATATCAAATAAACCTATTTTTTTATTTACTTAAAACATTTCGTCTTTTTTAATATGAAACATTTAAATTTTTTAGAAACAATTTTTTATGTTCTCTGAAGAGGAAACATATTAAAAGGTGTTAGAGAATGAGAGAATCTACTCCCATGCACTGCATAATTTGACTTCTTGAATTTTAAATAATGTTTACATTTTAATGTCCAATCTGCCTTATTTTGTCATTAAAAGTCATTACTCAATTTTTTTATCATGTCTTTTGCTGCAAAACCAAATGATCATATGGTTATGTTGATTTGCAGGAAATAGTGTTTTGTGAAGATCTTTATTTTTCCTAATTTTTATACTATGCTAACATTAATTCAATAGTAATAATAATAAAATGTCAAATTATAATTTGGGTCTTTTAACCTTAAGTTTTTTTTTTTTTTTTTTACTTTCTTTTTTTTTTTAATTTTTTATCTTTATTTTTTAATTATTTGAATTTGGATTGATCAATATCCTAGCAGCTCACTATCCCCTCTAACAGGATAGACTAAGATTTTTAATCCGTTTAATTACACTAATTTAGACCAAAAACAAGTTGAACTGACCCATTTTACAACCCTGTACTTGCATAACAATACACTATTATTATATTTTTCAAAAATAAAAAACCATATAAAGAAAAATGATAAATTAACTTCAAATAAACATTCCATGTTATATTATATCGATTTATTAGATAAGTATGTATATTAATCCTTAAACACAATCATCATAAATATATACCTGAACTTATATTTAGGCATTTTTTTTAATGTTGCCTTGAATATGTACATATACAAAGTGCAAGTTATTCATAAATTATTTGCTCATATTTCAACACACAAATACCGCAGTTTCCATAAACAAAAATAAGAGAAACGACAAATTAAATTTAAATGAATAATTCATATTATATTAGTTTATTCAAATTTAAATTCGTTTAGCGATATTGAGTTTTATATCTTATCATCTCTATATTATTTATATTTAAATTTAACTTAGTTTAAAACAATTAGTTCTAAATCATAAGTCAAATCTAGAATTTCAATTCAACATATCAAATACTTATACCCTATCAAAATAACAAAAAAAATGTTCCTAAAGTTAAATTTGTAATTCTTTGAATCTAATAATAATCAAATTTCAAATCATTACAACTAATTCATGAAATTAATAGATTTTTCAAACTCCAGTAGAAAACAATCCAAAGCATAACCTTGAATTTACATATAAGAGTCTTCTTATCAATTTAAATTATTTTCTAAATTTCTACTTTATTTTAAATTAAAATTAAGACTAATTTTTTTTACCAAGAGTTGTCTTTTAAGGTGTTAAAACTCTAAAAGAATTATGAGTCGAATATATCTAACGTTCTAGATAGTTTTTAAGTATGGACTCAAACTTAATAAATACACAGTAACTCAAATCGAACATGGACATATCTTTTCTCATCATCAAATAACACATGCAAACTAAAAAGATGAGAAAACTTTAAATTTGAGGAGAAAAGAGAAAACGTCTCTCGAATAAAGTTTTTAGAGTTTATATATGCTTAACTCTAAGCTATATCTTGAAGAAGAGAAAATCCTAAATGTAAAGAAAGAAGAGAAAAAGAGACTCCTTAAACTTCTAAAGAAAAATCAGATTTTATTTTAGGGTAATAGTGAATTAAAATAAATGAAGAATGAAACATTTTTTATTTATAACATTAAAACTAAACTTAAAATATAAATATAATTTTTATTTAACTTACTCTTAAAAATATTGTTTTCCAATTATAATGATTATTTTGTGAAGAAATTATATTTCTTTTTCATGCATGAATCTTAAAATTAACACGAGATACATTGATATATTCTAATAATAAAATATCATATTTAACCGTTAAAGGCTCGCGTAAAAAAAAGTAAACAAAATATGTTAATTTATTTTACAAATAAAGGATTTTCTTTAATCCAAAAATTTTGATTCTTTATCATAATTAAAAAAAATTGAAAGTCTTTTGCATGACAAAAGTTATTAGAAAGTGAATTAAAAAGTTTAAAGTCAGCTTTGAAAAATCAATTCAAAAACTAAAATTTTACGCACTTATATATTTCATTCTAACAATATCTATATCTTATTTTAATTATATATCTAAATTACCAGTATCCCCAACAATGGCTAAGTCTCTCAATCAATTCTAAAACATGCGGACACAAAGTAAAATGAAAACCAAGACAAATTGAATTTTGTAAAACTTGCAAGATGAATATAAAAAGGTGAGTAAATTAATTAGTAAGAAATCATTGTATTTTAATTATAAAAATACCATGTCTAAAGAGTATCAGAAATACAATTACATTAGTAAGATCAATCTCAACAAAGCATATATTAATAATATTTTAAAAAGACAAGTATATAATCTTTTGTGAAAGGTCCTCGTCTCATTTTGTGAGTGCATGATTACGTGATTGTTGTTGAAAGTAACAATCATGAAATGGGTTAATAAACATCCAAAGATTGGTCCCTGGAGAAAGTTGAGTGTGAAAAATGAAGAGCAAAAAAGGGCTTTTTCTTAGTGTAAGTGACAAATTTTGTTGGAAGGGTGACATTTTTCTCCACTAGCCCTTATCACAAAAATGGTAGTATGAAGATACACGTTCCACTAACCTAAATCAAAATCAAAACTACTAAAAGGGAACTCTGCAATACCTTATCTTCCACCCAAAACAGTGTGCTATGTGCCACATTATGGTAAGTGCTTTCCACAAAAAAACAACTTTTTTGCATGCCATAACCTAATTCAGTTTCTTTAAGTTTAGAATGGGCAAAAACTTTCCAATAAGAGAGAGCTGAATGATACAACCATTATTGTGCATTTGCATCCACATAACGATATTCTTCCTTTACAAAAGAAAATGAAAGAAATGAATAAGAATTGGAAACAGTTCTCTCTTTTGGTTATTTGATAAATGAGGAAAAACACTTATACATGTGTACAAAATTATATAAATACTTAATATATGACAAAATAGGATATAAATAGAGGTATTTGCCTTTTATATAAATTCGGATAAACTTCTTCTCCTTCTTATGTATAATTATTTAAAAAAAAATGTGACACAAATTACTTAGTAAGTTGAATCCATTTCAAAAAATAACACAAATTACTTAATAAATTCAATTTTTATTAAGATTTGATTTTTAATTGTTTTAGTGAAAAAGTTAATCCTTAATCAATATTTCTATTTTGAAAATTAATCTTATTCACTCATTGTTTTTTTATAAAAGCAGACAATTCAGTCTTGTATAGTGTTTTTGGACAATTTTAATTTTTTTAGAGTCTTCCAATCAAGTATGTTTATTAAGTTTTTCTAGTTAGCTAACACTTTCACCACGATAAATTTTTCTACTTTTTCTATGATAACTATAGGATCATCTTGTAACATGTTTATGACTTTAAAGTCCGCATTAGTGAAGTTTATCAAAAACATTTTCCTTCTTAGGATGGTGAAAACTATATTAACTGATTGCGTTATGTGTAAGTGTTTCTTTCTTGTTGAGATCGATGTTGGGGTGTCATCCCGACAAAGTTACCAATAATCATATTTGTGAATCCTTTGTGTGGTGCTTTCCTACCTTTGCATTCTTCTGGTGGTTGACATCTTGTGTTGGGTGTGGTCTTCTCGGTGTCGATGTTCCTCCCTTGGAGGACCTTCTCAATTTATGTTATCGTCCTGAGGCCTCGGTTGGTATTGCTTACTTCTACAATCATTTTCTCTCTAAATGAAATTGTTGTAGGTGTCCCGCCTATATTAATTATTCAATCTTGTCTTTTAACACAAGACACACATTCATTGTATGCCTGTAATTTCAATGATACCAACGTTGTTGAGTGGTAACAGTGTTTGTGGTATCAAGACCTTCCTTAGAGTTGACATTATTGGAGTTGTGGTGTATTTGATGAATCCAAAATCTCTATTGAAAACTTTGAAGATTGGATTTGATCATGAAGACTTAGATGCGATTTTAAGATGTATTGTGATGATTTTTTTTTCTTTCACTATATTGGTTGTATGCTTGTAAAACTACGCTTTTAACACAAACTTGGCTCGTGTAGCTAAGCAATTGGATGTAACTCTTAGATATATTCACTTTCTCTAGCATCCAATTCTTGGTATTTTCTGATCTTGATTTTGAACTTAACCCTTTAAATATGACAAGCATCAAGTTAAGTACTTCTTTCAAATGCATGTCCAATCAGCATCTGGAGGGGTGTATCAGGAAAAACATGGTGCCCTTGGCTCCTTATTTCAAGGACCTTGTCGTTGTCGACGCTCCTTTTTATATACTTTCTTTTCAATTGGTGTGTTTTAGCTTGAACCTTGTTGAGGAAGTATTTAAGTTCTTCTAGCTTTATAAACTTAGTTGCCCTTCACCTTAGCTCTTCTAGGTTAGCTACTAACTTATTGCATAAATTATCAATGAACTGTCCCAGCCTTAAAGCGGTCACCATCTGGTGTAGAGCCACCTTAGGGCCTAAGTTTCATAGATTGAGAGCCATTTTGTCAAAATGCTCCACAAACATCTGTAATAACTCCCCCTTCTCCTGCCTGATGTTGATTAGAGCAATCAACATAAAATGATATGGTCGACTTATTGAGAATTGGGTATCAAACCGAGACACTAGAGTATCAAAGTAGTCTATGGAAAAAGTGGAGGTTGGTTGAACCAGCTTAGAGTAAACCTTTAGAGAGATGTTAGGAAGACAGTAGAAAGTAATATCTTCGATTGTGTAAAAACTAACTTGGGTAACATAAATATTTATGTGTTCATCGAAGTTTGTACTTTTGTCATATCGATGAATGGATAGAGTTTTCCAATTCAATGATAGAGCAATTTCCATTATTTTGTCTATGAAAGGGTGGTAACAATATTCTTCAATAATCAAAGAGGTATGGACCAACATCTAAATTTCCAAGAACATTCTTTAAGTGTTCCCACCTTTGTCTTATGGGCTTATTGATGTGGTTGGGATGGAGTGACCAAGAATAACTTAATACTTCTCCACCTACCTTGTCATAGTCGTCAGTTAGGACTTTGAAGGTTTCCTTTACTCCTTCCTTATCCGAGCATTTTTCTCTCTTAGGGCATTTATTTTCCAATGGGTCGCTCCTTTAGTTCAGTTAGCTCTTTTTGGACCTCAACTAGTTATGTGAGCTCATTGTTGTGGTTCCCTTGTGTTTCCAGTGTCTTTTGCCTCTTTTTGTTAGCCATGTTCCTTGTAAGTACCATATGATCTTCAAAATCCAACTTAGTTCATGATAATGTTAAAAGTTCTTACAAACTAGTGAAGATATCCTTATAAAAATGAAAGTGCTCTTTACCTCAATCTTGACTACTTGTATTCATCCTAATTGTCAAAATATTTCATTCACACCTCAATAGTCCAAATAAATAGTATACTTATAAAGACATTCTAACACTACTTAACACACACACACACATATATATATATATATATATATATATATATATATATATATATATATATATATATATATAATAAATTAACAATAAATAAATAAAATGTCAATCTATTTATAATATCTTAATAAAATTTTATCTCCACATAGATATATTTATTTATCTAAAAAGTTTTAATGTTTTATTAGTATTTTATCTCATACTTAATACCGTAATATATATAAATAATTAATTCGAGATAATATAAATCTAAATGATCAACGTGATCTCAATATCGACTATGAGGATTAATATAGACAGATTGCATTAACAAATTGTAGAATGATTTAAATACTGAAAATCCGTGAACCAAAAAAAAGCTTATGAGTGAGGTTCTTAGTATCATTGGCAAGAAGAGTCTTTATTCAAACACATATGGATAAACTGAAAGAAAAAAAAAATCTCTCATATAAAGTACATAAGAACCGTTTTGGTTAGAGAATATAAATGTGTTTTAATTTCATTAAACTAATTTTAATTTTTTATTACGTTTCTTAAATATGTTTGATAGTATTTTAGATTTGATTGGAAGTAAAATTCAGCTTAAATAGAAATGTACAAGTTACTAAAAATGACCCTTTTTTTACTTCAATTGTATTTAACTCTAATCATATTTCACAACTGAAATCCAAATTTGACTGATTTGAATTGAAAATTTTGATTTCTAATCAAAGAAAAGAAAGTGGCGCAACTTTAACATATGGGACAAGACCAACCAATTTATGTATAGTAATGTCTAAACAGATTTGCTTTATCATTTTTCTCATACCTCATTATGCTCTTAGTTGAAACTTCCAAACATATTAAAGTATCTTATCAAAAAATAAATAAAACAAAATAATAAAATAAATAGTTGTCGCAGTATAAATATATATTGTTTTTAATACAATAAAAATAAAAAAGTCTAATTTCATTAATTCTGTTTGAACTCTGTTGATAGCTGAGATGATTGAACACATATTTAATGTTTAGTAATTCTTACTATGTTTATTAAAGAGAGTATTAAGTTTAATATGTAATTAAATTTAAAGATAACCTTCTATTCTTATTTTTTGTTTATTTAAAAATAATAAAAGAAAGTATGAATAATGATAATTTCAAATAATAAAACACCTCCTGTTATAACTTAATGTAAAGTAAAAGAAATTTATTGAAAAAAAAAAAAACTTCTAAGAATAAAAATTGGCTTTTAGTTTATCTTCCCACCAAAGTAAATTTTACTTTTGATATTTTTACTTTTTCAGTGTCGTTCCAAATGGAATATAAATATTTTATGGTTCTCGATAAAAGAATAACTTAATTTTCATTCAACTTTTGTGTAATTTATACTATGAATTAATTATTTAAAAACCATTGTTAATATATCTTTATAAGTAATTATCACAAAAAATGTTATAAGATTCAATAAACATCAAATATCTTATACAAAAAAAAAAAAAAAGATCGATGCAGACATCAGAAAGAAATAAGGTAAGAATAGATTATGAAAATGCGTTCAACACGTCAAATTTGTGGTAGGTTTTCTCCACATAGTTGTACTACACAAATTCTCAATAGTTGGAGGATGAGAGGGCAATTTGGTCTCAGGCTTTGGTGTGAGAAATAAATTACAAAATTACTATATCTTATAAATTGCTTTGTTTGTTGACCTAATATGAATATGAACATGAATATATATATATATATATATATATATATATATATATATTTTATTTTATTTTTTATAAAGGATTTGCAGAAATATGCAAGTAGGTATAATGTCTGCATCCAAATTAATTGTAAATGCTGGGTTTCTTTAAAAATAAATATGCTTAAGCTTTTCTACATGTTGGTTGAAAGCATAAGTAGTTAGTTAACCGAATCCAGAAGAACACCAACAACTTTGTTTGAAAACAACGTGGATTTGTTCACTTTTTAAGAGTTTGCATTAATTATTGTTGTTGTTGTAAAAAAGGAGGCCTTCAAGAACCATGGTTGTATGAGTATGAAAAGTCACTTTTATGTATAATGATATATTTATGTTATTCAAAAAGTAATGTAAAAGAGATATAAGCATAATAATATATAGTTTTTGACAGTATAATTGCAAAATTTTGTTGTATGATAGTGTGTCTCATTATGTTTTGATGCGAATTTAGTGCACCATTAATTATATTTGAAAAAAATAAAAGCCGATTATGTCAAACACTAATTGAAGTATATTAATTACTAATCAATGTAAGGAAAATAGGGTAGTTGTTTGTTTCTTTTAATAATGTGTTTCAATGGAGTAAACTATGTTAAAAATAAATACTTATTTTATTTGCCTCAAAATTCCTTATATATTAATTATCATTTTTTATAATAAATAATTTATATCAATACCGTGAATAAAAAAATTACAATACTTTAACTATGATGCTAAATTATTATGTTAGCATATCCTAAATACTTATTTTAGGCCATAAAAATTGAAGGTGTTAAAAAATAGTTAATTGAACCCGAAATTATTAAAAAAAAACTCAACTATCTTTATTACAAAAATAAAGTAAATTATTATTATTTATTTCAACTTTTAAAAAGTAACTCATCCTTTAAATGATTTTTTTAAATATATATTTTTTAAGTTAAAGAAAATATATGTAGTAAAATTTGTTTGTCATAAAAATTTTAACATTAGAAATGCATTGCATTGTCAAAAGAATTACAACACTTTTATGTCCAATTCAAAAAGTTAATATTTCATTAATTGTTTGTTTCCTTTCATTTTAGTTAAGACTTTGGTATTCGTATTTGAAAAATCCTTCCATCTCTTTCTTATTTCCGTTTTCATAAAAAACAATATTTTTTCTAATTTTTCTTCCTTTTTCATTTATCTAAGATCCTGATTTTGATTCTGTTTTGTTTTTACTAAAATCAATTATACTTTCCAATAGTTTGAGTTAAAGATCCTTTTTGTCCGAACAAATTCAAATTAGAGTAAATCTTCTGATTATAATTTAGCTTAATATTGATTTTGATTGGTTGGAAAAAAGTGATTTTTACTCATTTAGTAAATTCTTTTTAATAAAGTTTGGTTGTTTATTTGTTTGTTGTAAGATTTATATATTTAAAATCTTGACATTGCTCTGTTCTTTGTGTTTTCTTGAAGTACAAGTTAATTTTTTTGTGAGGAAAAACAGAGTTTAATGTTTTGTTGTTAATAACTTAGGTTAATAAGGTATTAGGTGAAATTGAGTTTAGAATTTATGAATAATTTTAGAGTTCACATAAGCATTTTGATAATGATTTTGTTGGTAAATATGAGATTGATGAAAAATTGGTATATATTGATTGTAAACTTTTTTATGTTTGAGTTTGAAAATGGAGTAAAGTGATAAGATTATAGATTATTTAAATGTGATATATTTTTAATTCTAGATTCAATGAAATCAAATATAAATTGGATTTTGAAAGAACAAATTGAGTGAAAAGGTTTGAACCTAAGGTTTGAGTTATAAACACTTTAATTAAGCATTTTAAATTTTTTAGAAGTGTGGAAAGAGTTAGAATATGTCTTTGTTGAACTTTTTGAAAATGTTATGTGTATTTTTTCTTTCTTTATCTTTTTATTTTACATATTATTATTATTATTATATGTACTATAAATATGGAGAGTCATTGTAACATTTCATAAAATCAAAACATTTATATAAGAATTTTTTTTAAGTTAAGAAACATATGCACTACATCAGGTATAACTATCATTAATTGATTAGATCATTTACAAATCTATTATTCACTATCATACAATATTTGAGAAAAGTGTATAAAAGTTTTAAAAAATACAATTCAACATTTCCTTTTGTGTTTTTATGTTTTCATAATTAAAAACCTCATATAAATGTCACTGATTTTAAAAGATTTCATTATTTATGAAGATTACACAAATATTGTTATTGTTCTTTTGTTTTCCATAAATATAGAAAGTTAATTATGATTATTCCATTTTGTTCCTATTAAAATAAAGAACACATTTTCTTTTAACCATACATACACTACTTGAAAAAATGACATAACATCAGTTATTTTTATATTCTACGTCTACTAAATAGTTATAAATCTTTATATAATAATTATAAGTATAATGTATATGAGAAGTAGTCACAGGAAAAACAATATGACCTAATCTAAATGTAATGTTACAAAGTTGTTCAAAACAAGATGTATAAACTCTATTCATTACCTAAATTACATATATATAGATGTACTTGATGGTGAAAATTCAATAGAAGTTCTTATACACCTTTTTAAAAAATAAATGTAAAAGAAATTATCTACTTTAACTGTATATAAATTATCTGTTGATATTAAAATTATGGACAAGTGAATACTGAAACACACCCTAATCATAAGTAACATATTAGTATTAAAAAGATATACTTAATATTTTCTTTCGAAAATTTAGAGTAGCGAATATTTTTATTTGATACTTTAAAGTTGTAAATGTTTTTATTTGATTCCTTAAAGTATTTGGTGTGGAAAAAAATGTGCTTGATTTATATAGCAATGATATTTTATAAAATTCACATTTATATATATATATATATATATATATATAGTTTATTTTTTTATTCTAACTAAGGATGTCACGAATTTCACTAATTTCTGAACTCTAAAATGGTGAATTTTGGTGGTTACACAATTTAAAAAATAAAATTAGGTAATTCTCTTAGACACAGTGCAGTTGCCATCATGTGTTTTCTGTCATTTTTGCACATATTCATTATTGTGTTTTGATAAAGATTCCTCATTCCCTATAAAGTCATGAGAAGAATCCTCTATAAAATAAAGCTTCCATTTTCCTTTAATTAATGTAGTTAATTTGTAAGTATGCACTTAAAAAATAAATAAATAGAAATTTGGCTAATCCTTTCACTGAACTAGCTAGTGATGGATAGTATCGGACAGAAGTGAATCCCCATTACCACTAATTAGATTTTTTTTCCTAATCACATCTTTTATTTGTTTATTGGGTAAGATCCTAATCTAGTATCAAGTTCATACGTGTATTTTGTTTATGCACATTCCTACTAAATAAATAAAATACCTAATACTTCTTATCTTATTTTTTAACTAGAGATAGTTTCTTTCAAAGATAATGTTTGGAGCACTATCACCACTTGTTTTTATATTTTCATTCGTTGATTTTGATTGTTGTAATATAACTTTTTAATACACCACAACCAGAGTTATTTCATTCCTAAATATAAATTTATACACTTTTTACTTTCAAAATAAAACTATTTTTCTCATACAACACAGATATAAAAAATAATAATTACGAACAGCTTTACAGTTTACAAAAAAAGTTAGTTATTGAAAATAAGAATGACATATGATAAAATTATAAAAATAAATAAAAAAATTGCGCTCGCGAAAATCAAATTAAAATTGTTGTGGGTTGGGTTTTTTACTAAAATAAAACAAGGAGCTATATTAGCCTTTTATTTTTAGTTTCAATAACCTTTTAGTAATTAAGCCGAGTAACAAATATCTCTAAAGTTGACCAGTCCACTGAATATTTTTGGGCCTTACTTTCTTCACCTTCATATATTTTATCCTACACCCATAAATATGAAAATTTCTATTTTACTTTTATGAACTGTATAATTTAAAAATTATTTTTTACTTTTAAATTACACATAAGACATTTTTTTATCTTTCAGATTCTATCACTCCAGTTTTTTTATTGAGCTATTTTAACTTCTAGATTACCCAATTTATAAAGGACAAAATGGGAATTTGGATATTTATGCGGTGTATGACGAAAATATGGAGGTGGAAGAAGAAACAGCCCACACTTTTTTATAGAAAGTAAAGCCCATTATGCAGGAAACGGACGGGCACAATAATAATGGGCCTAAACCCAGAAGGCGGAAAAGGGTTTTGGCATATGGATATAAAAGTTGAAGTTAGGATTTGGGAGTGCACCTGTGTAGAGGAATCGCGGCAGAGGAGAGGAAACCGAAACCCTAGAACGGAGGAAGATGGTGAAGTTCCTGAAGCCAAACAAGGCCGTGATCGTCCTGCAGGGCCGCTACGCGGGACGGAAGGCCGTGATTGTGAGGACTTTCGATGACGGAACCAGGGAGCGCCCCTACGGCCACTGTCTGGTCGCCGGAATCAAGAAGTACCCTAGCAAGGTGATCAAGAAGGACTCCGCGAAGAAGACGGCGAAGAAATCGAGGGTGAAGGCCTTCGTGAAGTTGGTGAACTATCAGCACCTCATGCCCACGCGCTACACTCTGGACGTGGATCTGAAGGATGCCGTTAACCCTGACGTTCTCTCCTCCAAGGACAAGAAGGTCACTGCTCTCAAGGAGACCAAGAAGCGCCTCGAGGAGAGGTTCAAGACCGGCAAGAATAGGTGGTTCTTCACCAAACTCAGATTCTGATCCCCTCCACATTTACTTTTCGTAATGTATTCGCAGATCTTATGAGATAGTCTTTTTATGTTCTCTTACATTCGTTGCGCCTTTTTATATTGATACTTTGGCTCTTTAAATTAATTCCTGATGAGCATTTTGTTTTTCATAGTAAGGAATTCGGAGAGACGTCTCTGTTCAATTCGAAATTTTCTCGTTTGTTTTATTAGTACTGCGTTTTGATTGTGATTTTGGTTGTAATTAACTGGATTCTACACAATTTTCACGGAATTAAAGACCGTGTTATAATTGTAAGTTTTAGGGGAATTTACGTATTCGATTAATATGTTGAGATATGAAAAAGTGAATTAGCAATGGGGGAGGTTTGTGGACATTGATTAATACTTTGATATGAAAAGTGAAGTGGCAATGGGGGCCAACCGGCAAACTCCGTCCGTACGTGTCTTACAGTACTGGAATCCAATCCCATCTTCGATCAGAAGCATATCCGTGAACTTGGTGACACTTATAAATAATTGCCCGATTGCATTTCTAACACTTGTAAAAGTGGTACAATCTCTAGTTCAATCTCGTTGATAAAAATATCAATTACTTGTAGGTGTAAACTCCTCCGTTTCTAAGGATTAGTTTTAATGGACCAATCGTTTAAATATTTCACTACGTAATGCACACATGATAAAAGTTAATTTATTTGCAGAAGACAACATTATATGATAAGTTTTTGGATCTGTATTTACTCCGTTTTTGTATTTTATATATACTTTGTACACTTGTAATAATGTTCCAAATAGTCCACATAATTTTTATATTTTTTATTGCTAATAAAGAAACTAGTAATTACTTTAAAAAAATTATAAAAGAATAAATTTTATTCGATGCCGAATTTGTAATTATATCATGTAAATATTTATATGCCTGAAATTGTATTACTGTTCATTTATAAATCTTCGATACAATTTGAAGTTTTTGTTTAGTTCAATGAACCCTTGAGGTGCGCAGAGCCTAAAGAAAATTGGTTAGGAAAGTGTACGCAAGCTTTTAGCCTAATTAGGCCTAAGACGGAATAGTCTAGAACAGTCGAATATTTGGAAGAGTCAAGTCATTCAGGTTTGATGACTTTGGACAACTTCAAGCCACCTGAGATGAAACTCATTGTACTTCACAAAAGTCGCTCGGAAAGAACAATGCATATCTAGAGTTATCACTTCCGATAAAGGACGTAAAGGACGCTCCGAGAGCATGAAACATGCAAAACTACGACTCCTACTATACAACAATTAAGTGTAATATAGAATGATGGAAATTTGAAGAATCAACAACTTATCAATATCCTTTCCACATAAGCATTACTTATATAAATATCCCATGTCCTGCATACCTACACAAATATGCTTATTCTCATTTTTCTGTGATGGAAATTTTAAAAATACAATCCAATTACACTTCTAACACTATGCCAACCAGACTATAAGGAGGGGCCCCTAGACAGTGTCTCTAACCAGCCAGCTGCAATTAGTCATTCTGCACTTCATCGTCCATTCAGCAACATTCTACCTCAATCAAAGTCTCAGTTCTTCCTGAAACACAGAACGCTGAGTTACCCAAAATTCAACATTTGGCAATCAAATCTTGTACTGCCCAAAAAATCCAGGGATGAAACAGAAGCATCTCAATTTATTCAACAAAAATTTTTCTTTAGGGTTGCAGGGGAGAACCCAGTAAATGAGTGATCAAGTGAGTGAAATTACATAAACAACAATGTTTTACACATGCATATAAGTAATTGTAAATGAGTAGGTTCGAAAATGAATGTGATCTGTCCATACCTAAATGTATCATCACAAAAGGAAATCAAATTTAAGTAACATTATACAACAGAATCACGTTCAGAACAGAGCATTTCAACTTGAAAAAGTCAATGTTACTTAAAAACCTAGTGGAGGGAAATAACAGCCTCCCAGTGCATGCTCATATTTACAAAGCATGACATAAAGTCAAAATCTGAAGGATTACTTGAAGAGTTTCTCTGTGATATTGTTCAATCGTGCAACATCAGCACCTACAAGAACATCGGCCTTTTTCCCATTCTGAAAGAAATGAAGTGTAGGCTGCAGAAGGTAAAAACATTGTTATAAGTTATAACCATTAAGAGGAGGTATATTACAGTGAAGCGTTTACGATAAGTTTGCAAGGCCAGAGATAAAGCACATTCTACGGTGTACCCACTGAATATTAAAAAAATGAGAAATTACCACTTCAGTCAGAGAAGAAACAAATCATAATCACAGATTTACAGTCTGAAATTGCCAAAATCTTCAGTGACACAGATTAGTGGAAATTTAAATTGATAGAGCATATTTAAGTCAATTGACGATGATAACATAACTTACCTAACTGAGCGTGTGTACAAATTAAAACTAGGTCTTAGAATAGATATTCAAGTGGCCTAAGTTTGCATTGAATTTAATCAAATTTTCAACCTAACTCAATTAAACTTGATTGGGTTGGATTGGGCTAAGCTTACCCTTTTCTATTTAACAACTCAATCCATCCCAACCCAAGCATAATTGGTTTGGGTATGGGTTATCAGATTGAGTAATTAAAAAACCTTATCACCTCATAACAAAGAAAAATACCTCAAAATAAATAATTTTAATACTTTTTAATTCTTATAAGCTAAGGACAATACTAATAACATATACATAAACAGTCATTCTAAAAATACTGAAAAGTCAGAATACCAATCATAAAATAATATTCGTAACTATGTTTCGCAACTCAGTGAATGGGGTCCCAAGGCAAGAAATTATAGATAATATTCTACAATGACATTGATATTTATTTGTAATATCATGTCCGAGACGAAATGGTTATCCCTGGTATTCATACAACTATTCATATAATAAGACATAAAATTGGTTTTACATATGGTAGATTTATTACATAGTATTTTTATTATATAGTTGGGTTGGGCCGGGTTCATTAGGTTTAAAACTCCCTAACCCAATGTTAATTAGAAGCACTGAAAATCCCAACCCAGCCGAATCCGTAAAAATGTAATTGGGTTGAACTGGTTTGCAAGGGCACAACTCGCTTACACCCCTGTACTAGAATGAGCATGACATCTTTTTGATATAGAAGCTTGAAGTTAAAGTTTTGATTATTACAAACTTGAAGATTTGATGCTTCTAACTACAATATGCTATGTTGCTGATGATGCTAGTGTTGAAGATGTAGATCTTATGTTTGATCTTGGGTTTAAGTTGTAATCTATGGATTTGATCATGTTGTAAGTGCTTCTTTTATCTTGATTTGATCATTTCTTAAATTGGAAAGCCTTTAAGAGTGTTTTGGAGACCTTTGTGGTTTTTAGTTTTGTTTTAATAGATTAAAATGTGTTTAACCTGTTAAAATGTTGTTGAATTTGTTGGAAAAAGCAAGGAAGAACATTTGAATCAATTAAAATGATGATTTAATCAATTACAATCACTTAAAACCCAAAACTGTCAATTCGACTGTGTTTTAATCTATTAATACGAGCTTTTCATCCATTAAAATCACTTATATCTTAACTCTTAGTTTTGTTGTTCTGTTTTAAACGATTAAAACCACTTAAAAGTGATTTTAATAGATTAAAATATCGCTTTAACCAATTAAAACCCCAAGACCTTATTACTAAGCTTTGTTTTAATCGATTAAAACTATTGGGTACCAAAATCTTTAAATCTTTCTCATTTCAAAACCAAATGATACGAAATCAAAAACCATTATATCTGAAAACATTGTCAACTAAGAGAGACTTTGACTTGAGATTAAAACACTTCTTAAATCCTTGGTTTAAGAAGTTCACATTGTGATCACCTTTATATTTTTTCTTCGCTGATGTCTTATATCTTTGTCTAGGTGATCTTGTTCCTTTTTTCTGTAATTTCTATGGTATATTGATCTTAACTAGGGTTGTCAAGAGTGTAGCCTACGATAGGGTTTTACAAGTGTTGGTAAAGATCTTGTATGGTTCAAGATCTTGTGTGTATTGTATTTTCTTGTTTTCTTGAGGGGTTTCTTGTAAAACTTGAAAATACAATGGACTAATCTAATTAGGGTGATTTAGTAATCGAATGTAACTCTTGTGATAGAGTGAATCAGCATAAATCTTGGGTCTCTCTCCATCTCTCTCTTCTCTTTACCTGATATACTTGCATGTTGTACTTATCATATATCTTGTATCTATATTCTTGCTTTAAATTGATATGTTGTGATGTTGATCAATCAATTCAATAATCATTTATTATCCTACTTCTGAAAATTGGTGATAGTTCAATTCACCCCCTTCCCCTTTATGGCTTCACCACTTCATTAATGAAATCATAATCCACTAACAGCGATGCTTAGCAAATACATTAAAAATTATCAAATCAATAATAGAAAGAGAGAAAAGAAAACAAAAAGTGGGATGCATTAATAGAAAAAGGCAAATAAACAGCGGGAGAAGTTTCAAATTGATGATGAATGCCTAATGTGATTCACAAGCTACAACCAGATTATATTGTACACATGTGCAAAAAAAGGTTTATCACAACACAACAAGCACTATTTGAGCACAAATTTCTAACAAAATGTCAGATAAATTACCACAGATGTAATCTGCAATTTGCCCAATGTGCCTTGAATTGCTTCCTGGGAAAAGTGAAAGCAAATGTTTAAGCCACCTTGATACATGGAAACTTCTCGATGCCATAAATCATTAAAATTATACAAAACATATTTTGTAGAATTAAGTTAGATCTAAACAACTTTGTAAAAGTATCAACAAAAGGAAAATTGCAAAGCATGGTCATTATTATAAATTTGATCATGTGATGCCCTTGTTGCAAGCGTTTAAGTCTGTATGATATCATATCACTTTTTATGTATCTTAGTAAGCATGTCTTGAACTTGTGAGTTGTACTTTTTCATATATTAACAACAAATGGATAACGAGTTAGTGACTACAACATAAATAAGCATGCCTACTTATGTGTCCAACATTCATATTTTATAATGCTCAAAATATAATTAGGCTCATGCAGAATATAAATTTTAAGCTTTTGGCAACTATGCGGTACATCTTATTGAAAATTCAATTTAAGATAAAATAAAAGTGGCATTCCGAAATATATTAAATAAATTGTAGTCTGGTTCATGATTTGAAACCACATATCACACCAATAAATATACTCTTATACCTGATCGATGTCAATCTTATAAGTTGTCACATGAGGATACTTCTTACTGAGCTCCCCAACTATAGGAGAAATAAACCTGCCTAAACAGAAGTATACACCACGAAAGCAGTGAGAATATTTTCTATAGAATACAGACATCAAGAAAATAAAATACAAACAACAAAATCATAAACACCACCTCTTTGCGGAAAATCAATAATTTATGACATGTACCATCCACATAATTTTTCCATCCGCCAAAAGTAGAATTACTCAACTCAAACAAGGGCACAAAACTGGTATGGAAGTTTAAAGTACATCACAAAGCATGCTCGCTTTAGAGTTTCAGAAACAGTCGGCGATCTCACATTCATGGTAAGCATAATTTACTGTTTGGAAAGATACATACACCGAATACTCCTTTAAATTCAAATTACGTGATCGCATCCTCATTGTTTATTTGGAATGGTCACACACATGCATTGGAAATATTTAAGTCAACATAAGAAAAGGTAACCGCAACTTACAAGGTCCACACCAAGCCGCAGTGAAATAGAAGACGGCGTGCAACGAGTTATCTATTCAACAGAATTTCACCAGAAAGAAGAATTCAGCTCTCTATAAATTCATCCACATATAAAAAATAACAAAAACAGAAGAAGAACAAAGTATATTTAGACATGTACCAGAACCTATTTGCAAAATCAAGGAATAACAAACGTTTATACGAAAATAGCAAGAAAACATACACATACCTTGAACTTTGGTAAGGATATTGTTGAACTCTTCCTCTGAATTAACAAGTACAACATCGGAAGGACCTAGAAATAATTCACCAATAGACTTAGGTATTACGATGCTGTAAAATGAAGTTGAAACAATTAGATATATATGAAATCGTTTTCATCAAGAGAAAATAGCATTAGAAGGAAGCGAATTCAGGAATAGAGGTTAATGCAGAGGTGAACAATGTAGACGGCGCAGCAAGTAAAATAACGCGATTAATTTCGTTTCACATGTAAAAATCAAGCAATGCAGAATGTGTGTGTGTGTGAGAAAAAGAGAGAGACCTGCGGCGGAAGAGAGGGAGCGGGAGTGGTGGAAGGATGGAAGGAGAGAGAGCTGAGAGGAGGCGACTGCGGTGGCGAAGAGAGAGGGTTTGGAAGGGAGTGAGAGAAAGCGGTGGTTAGCGTTGAAGAAGATCGGGCGAACCCTATTCTTTATAGCATGTCGGAGCGCCAAAGATCGAAACAACAAGTTTCTCGCCATCGCTGATCCTGCTTCGCTTCACGCTTTCTGAGCTTTCCGTGCTCACTTCATAAACCCTCCTCTCTGGGCTTAGGTTTAATACAGTTTTCAATACATTCTTTTATTAAAATTAAATTTTTTTATTGGAAATTATGAATATCTAAAAAAAAATTAGTGCAATACTAAAAAAAAATAAATAGTTATGTATTTCAAAATATGTAATAAAAGATCGTGTTAATAAAATTGTTCCTTCAACTTTTCATTTCATTGAAGTTTAGTCTCTGTTCAAGCAAGGTATTTTTTTTTCTCGATAATACTTTTAAAACTGGACTAGTATGTAGTCAAAGTAATTTTTAAGGTTTAAAAGTTAAATAGAAGCGAAATCAATATTAATAAAATTATTTTATAATGAAATAATATTAAAAATGTAATATCATGATTTTATAATACTAAAAATTGAAATACAATATAAATTTTTAGGTTTTTAATATTTAATATACCTAGAAAATTCAATTAAAATAAGTTATCTTATTTAAATTAAAATTTTAAATAACTTCCGTTAACATTTATTGATGATAATAACCTAGAATAAAAAATGACAAAGATTATAGATGATTTTATTTTAAGAAAAACAATAAAATATATTTTTTTTCTGTTCTTCTATTCGATTTCTCTTCGCTTAAGTTTATTATTAAAAAATATTTTCTTGTTGAAAGTGGGAAATATGTTTACATTTCCAAGGATAACTTTTGATACTTACATATGATGGGTGCAGGAAGCAAATGATGAGCGAATGCAGGAAGCAATTTCCAATCAATTAATATGTGGTAGAAACTGACCAAGCCTACAAACTCAGACGAAACATATTGGGCCTAAACAAAGTGGGCTGGGCTTAGCATACAAAGCCCGACACTGTAGAATTTGTTGAGAGCTTTTCTTATGAAAACCATAAAACCTCAATTCTGAGAGTCCTAGGGTTTGGCCGCAGCGGAATCGTTGTCTGTGTTGGATTCGTCGTGTGTCTCAGGTATTTCTTTCTTTCATTCCCACAAGCTCTAGCTTTCGCATATTGCACAATCTTTCGCTTCATCTTTAACACTTACCCTTATCTTTCTTTTGAAATTCATTCATAATTTTGCTTACAACGTTTTCCTTATTCCTTTGAAACGGATTCGTTTACTCTGTTTTCCTTTAGTATCTGCACTGTTGAGGGAGAGTTTGTCAGGTAAATTAGTTGGAAAGTTGGGGAAGGTGGTGGCTGGAGAAAAAAAAAAAATTGGTACATTTTGTATGCTCCGTATCACTCTGTGGATGAGATGGATCTTTGGGTGTAAAAAGTTGTTTAATTTTTTTTCATTTGGTTCACAAATCAACCTCAAATATTCTCTATTTTCTGCAATGTAATATTTACATATGTATAGTAATAAAGAAACAAATCATCTGTTATCTGCTGTTGACATAGTGTGGTATACACTGCAAAAGGGGTTTAATTTCTAAATTTTTTGTTGTGTATATTGCAAAACCAACTGATTTTGGTCTCCTTTGGAAAAGGTGTTGCATAATGGAGTCAAATCAGGCACACTCATCCATGGAAGTTGAAACAGTATCGTCAGAGGGCAAAGTACTGCCGCCAAAGCCAAAATTTGAGGCTTTGAAACCTCATGAGATGTCTGATGGTCAGGTTCAGTTCCGCAAGGTGAATGTTCCACCTCATCGATATACCCCTTTGAAGAAAGCTTGGATGGATATCTATAATCCCATATATGAACAAATGAAAATTGATGTGCGTATGAATCTGAAGGCTCGTAGAGTTGAGCTGAAGACAAGGGCTGATACACCTGATATCAGTAATCTGCAAAAGTGTGCTGATTTTGTCCATGCTTTCATGCTGGGTTTTGATGTCATAGATGCCATTGCCCTTCTGCGTCTGGATGAGCTCTATGTTGAGTCCTTTGAGATCAAGGATGTTAAAACACTTCGAGGGGATCACTTGTCTCGAGCTATTGGGAGGTTGTCTGGTAAAGGTGGTAAGACCAAGTTTGCAATTGAGAACGCTTCAAAGACTAGAATTGTGATTGCTGACACCAAAATTCACATATTGGGATCTTTTGCCAACATAAAGATTGCCAGGGATTCTCTTTGTAGCCTGATTCTTGGATCACCGGCAGGAAAAGTGTATTCTAAACTAAGAGCAGTTACTTCTAGATTGGCTGAAAGGTTTTGATCATTTTCTACTCTGCCATTGATGAGGATGATTTATTGTGTGTGTGAAGTTCAAATCAATGTTGTGAGTGTAGAGCATTAATGTGAAAGTGCAGTTTTGGCCCGTGACAGTGAATACATTAGATGTGTTGAATTGGTTTTGTAGTCTCTTTTCAAAAATTTACTTTAATGGCAGAAAGTCAATGAAATGATAAATAGGTTATTTTTTATTTAATTTTTCTTTTTTTTTTCAGGAGCTAAACGAGTCCAGTAAAATGAGAATGTATACTCTTATATCTATGATATTTTTTTTTTCCAATGAATTAAATAAGTGTCTGATATTTTTTTAACAATCACAATATCCTTTTCAATGTATTTATCTTTACTTAAGTTTAATTTTAAGAAATCATCAATTGTTAAAAATAATTTATGTTCAAAAGTGTTTGTTCACAACGACTTTAAATATAATAACTTTAATTTATTATAAATTTTAGTTAGATAAAAAAAATGATTTATCATGTGAATTGCATAAACTGAAATAGTGGTTATCCATCAAATTCTATGACAGATAATCAAAATTAAGACACAGGTTATGCATTTGGTCACTTGGCTTGCTTACGTGTATATGTGGCCTTAAAAACTTATTATTTTATTCATGCATGCACAGGAGCATGATCCAAAATTTATCCTTCGACTTATAAATGTACACAAACTAGTGTGTGTGTATATAAATAGGTATGTATATGTGGTCAGAGGTTCAAAATGTTGAGACGAGGATTTTCAATGTATTTAATGAAGGGAAGGGAAAAGCATAAACTTATTAGCTAGTTGGTTTAAAGAAAATGAGACAACAAAGTATCTCAATTACCTTAGTATTTATATTTTAAATAGTTAAATTATCAGTTAAAATTAGGACTCATCAAGCATTTTCTCTTATAGCATATCCCGAAATCTAAATAGGAAAATGATATTTAGACATGTTTTTTAAGATACTTTTATTTGAAATCAGTGACATGGAACAAAAATATTTTAATGAGTTATGGAACCTACTTAATTATGAAGCTCTTTTGAAATGTATGAAAGTCATGTTCAAGTGATTTTCTCTGCATATGTGGTTTGTCAATAAGTACTTTTGAACTTGTCAAAATGAAAGTACTTCCAAGAAATTATGAAACTCTTTTAAAATGTATGACACCCACGCTCAGGTAGTCTTCTCTGTTTTGGTATGTGGTTTGCTGAGAAAGACTTTTGAACTCATGTTACAAATATGGAAAGTAGGAATTTCAAGTGTTCATGTTGCTCTTGTTTTGAGAAAATATAATCTAAGTGGTTTCCTCAGTTTTAATATATAGTTTGTTGATAAGTATTTTTTAACTCGTCTAACAGATATGAAAAATAAGAACTTTGTATGTTCATGTTTCTTCTCATTTAAATAAAAAAATACAATTATAATGTTATGGAAAGTAAGAGCATTCAAGTGGTTTTCTCTATTTTGATATGTGGTTGAAACCCAAGTGGAAAACGAAAAGCATATATGAACATATAACTCGTAAGTGTATAAAAATTATTATTTTTTGTTGTGTAAGAGTGTCAAATAGGTCTAATGACAAGTAAGGGTATCAAAATATCATGGTCCATTTAAATATATTTTCTTTTGAAAAACATCTAAATCAAATTACTTCAACCTCTACAGAGGTTGCATAACAGGCATTAATTGATAATAAAATGATTTTCCAATTAAATAGAAACATTCCTTACAATTTAACTTTTAAGATTTGTAATTGAGTTGATTGGTAAAAATTGCTTAATGTTAAAAATTAATCAATTTTCAAAACAAATGTTCTCCTAACTTCCAAAAAGAAAGCCAACAACCTATTCCTTATTGCTATTGAATAATGGAAGAGTTTGTATAACTGTATTTCTTTAAATTTCAAATTAACAAGCCTTTTCAAGTTATGGAATCTTATAACTATATATCACTTTCTCCATCCTCTTCCTATTTAAAGGTTGAAAGATCAAATTGTCCTTTTTCTTGTTTTTACTCTTTGACATTATTTTCTTGTTGTTGTCACTCTTGTCTGTAGTTGTGTCATTTAATGAATTTAAGAATGAAAGTGTTTAGAATTGCACAATCTAAAAGTTAAATGATTTCTAAATTGTACATTTTGCAAGTTATTTTTTGCATAAAAATGTTTATGGATTATGTAATTTAAAATAAACTTTTGAATTACACAATCCATAAATCAATAAATGACTTTTGCATTATGCAATCTTTAAGAAAATTTCAAATTACACAAGTCGAAAGTTTTTTTTATGTGAAAAAATGACTTATAGATTGTGTAATCTAAAAACTATTCATGCAAGAGTGACTTTCAGATTTCGCAATCCAGAAGTCAAAAAAAACTTTGAAATTATACAATCTAAAAAAGTTAAAAATGACTTTTAGATTGTGCAATGCATAAACTTTTTTTTCATGCAAAAATTAACTTTTGGATTATGCAATTTGAAAGTTTTTCTATGTCAAAAATCTTTCTCACGACCACATGATATGACTAAAACACTCCTAAAAATCTTAAATTTGAGAAAAGAAAAATCCCAAATACAACTTATATGTGACAACTAAGAAGTATTACACTTTCCTCCAACATTGTCTTTAATGAAAAGACCAAATATATTAAGATAGGTTGTCAATTCATATGAAAATATTTTAACTCTAGAGAAATCACCATTAAATTTGTCAAATTTATGAAAGAGTTGGCAAACATATGCATAAAGCCTCTAAGAGAACTAAAGATAAATCACATTTATGACAAACTTAAAGGGTATGTGTATAACTAAACTTGACTTTGTTGTTATTGTCTTTGATGTCAAATTTTGTTGTCTTGTCACAAATTTTTATAATTTATTAGGCTAGATACTAATTTCACTAGTCATAATGTAACTATCCTTGAGGCTTTTAAGTGATTATTTTGTCATGCTAACATGACAATTGTGTCACTTTGTAAAAGAATCTATAAATAATAAGATCAAGTAAAACAATCAAGATTGTGATTGAAATGTCAAATAATAACTTAGATAATGATAATATTTATTACATAACACATTTCTAATGATTTCATAGTACAAAGATTCATTATTATATAATGAATGGAATGAGAAGAAAATAATTACAAAGATTCATTATTATATATTGAATGGAATGAGAAGAAAATAACTAGAAAGGGACGAAATATGAATTGAAAAAGTATGTATCAACAAAATTAAAAAGATAATAAAGGAAATGCTCTATTTTCATTTATTTGTTTGATTGAAATATAAAGGAAAACAAACTAAACAAATTGATGAATAGACAAGTTTATTATTTTAAAATTGATGAATAGACAAGTTTATTATTTTAATATGATATTAATGGAAACCTTGAAAAAGACTTCTTGGAGTGATGGATCATGCACTAAATTTTGCAAGTGCCAAAGAAGATTAAGACAAGATGTTAAGCTTTCTAAGCTAGGTTCTTGACTTGAATATTAGAGTTTTGGATGAGATAAGGTTTCAATACGGGCTAGGAAATGGTGAAAGAATATGTACATGTTTTCTTAGAAAGACTCTTGGAGGTTTAAGATGGTTTCTTAGTGGAAACTTTAGAGGTTTTCTTAGGTAAAATTGGTGAAAGCTAGTTATTGGAGTAATTATATTCTTGGTTATATTTCTTGAAATTTTAGTGTCCTATTGGCTGAGCATTTTTCCTATTATATAAAGGAAAGATTTGATAGGTTTAGTTTGAATTATAGGACCTATTTTGAAGGTTGGCTAAGAGGTGACTTGACTATAATGGAGTTAGAAATGGTTCCTAATACGTTATTAGTGAATTATGAAGATGGTGAGTTTGATTGAGAGGTTCTTTTTGTATTTTACTGTATCTTTGATAACTAAGGTGATTGTGGATATGGTATATGAAAGCTTAACAAGATAACATCATATGAATAAAATAAAAAAATTAGAGTATGTGGAAATGAAAAGAGTTAACAAGGAAAGATGGTGGCTTACTTTGCCAAAGTGCACACAATTCTAATGGAATTGAAAAAAACTCTTGACCCACTCTCTTCATGCTCCAGAAAAGACAAAAGAAAAATAAAGTTTACTTAGAAAATTTTCACTAGGAGTAGCTAATATCTTACAAGAAATAGAAAAGGCTTTCAAAACTTTTAAATGAATTATATTTGATTTACAAAGTTCATATTGATATTTTTTATAAAATCTTGTATAAACATTTAAACATTCTTTATAACATATACTTGTATTTCTACTTAAGTATGTTAACCCACCTTATTTTTATTATACTATAGAACATGTTATTAGAGGAAATATATATATATTAGACAATATTTTATGTGGTTCTTTTTTTGAAGAATGTTGTAGACCTTAAAATCTATTTAATGTTCATTTTCTCTTAATTAAAAGAAGACTTTGTTTCTTGATTCTTATCATTTCATTTTTGGAAAAAACTCCACTATCAAATTTGGTGTTTCTTCATTTTAAAGAATTTATTATTTATTTTGAAGTCTTAAAAATTGTTTAATACTCAAAAATCTTATATTAAATCTTCTCCAAATATTTTTACAACCAAGGACTTCATTTCTTTTATTCTTATAAGTATAAAATAGTATGTAACTTATTATTATTTTTATATAAAGAATACATATTTTTTATCGGAGGTTGAATATATATATATATATATATATATATATATATATATATATATATATATAGCGTTTGAACATAAGATTTTAATATAGATAATAACTTTTTCTTTTGTGGGGCACTGTAAAAAATTCATGAATAAAAAATTAAATTATATAATCCATTAAATATAATCTTTGTCCTGTTATTAAGTTATTAACAAATTTCTTAAATTTTTTCCTCTCTCTTCCTTCTCCTTTTTCTAACTTCTCCGTTTAAACTTAACCAAACAAATTGCAAATGTTATAAGAAGATGACATATTCAATTATACAATTTAACCTTGGATGTGATCATTATACAATTTAAGTTCCACACTTTTGTTTCTGATATCTTTAATAAAATATATTTTTATTCATCCATTTAAATAGACACCCACCACTTCCCCGTAAGTTTCATACTGCATATACATACATACATTTCTTTTCTTTATGTACTTAAACACAAAATAGAAACCAGGCGTAAAAGTCATTAGGTCGACGGCTTCTTCCTGCACTCCATAATTCCATAGTCACTAAAATACCCTTTTAAAATTTGTATTTCGGATTGAAGAAAATGAGGGTAAAATAGTACTTTCGCTTTGACTATGGAGGTGCGCGAAGAAATCATGGAGGGATAGGAAGACGCAGTCCATTAGTTGCCAACATATCGGGCCGAAAAAAGGTGGGCTGGGTTTATCATTCAAAACCCGACAGTGTAAAGTTTTCTTCAGAGCTTTCATTATAAAAACCCTAAAAACCCAATTCTTAGATTTCTAGGGTTACGCCGCAGTATCGCTGTTTGTGTCGGTATCGTCGCGTCTGTGAGCTGCAGCTAGCAACGAAGATGGTGAAGGGACGCCAAGGAGAGCGCGTCAGGTATTCCTTCTTTCATTCCCACAAACTTTAGATTTCGACCATTGCGCATTTTTACGCTTTATCTTCAACACTTACACTCCCACCCACTTCTTTTGTTTTTCTCTTTCGAAAATCCATTCATAGTTTTGTTTACAATCGTTTCCTTATTCCTTAGAACGGATTCTTTTGTTCTGTTTTTAAAATCGGACGTACCTTCATGTGCTGCACTGTTGATTTTGTTATTGAAGGGTTTAGTTTATTGACGATTGTTAGAATTGGAATGTAGTCACTGTTACAACTGGTACTGTTTTTGTTGATAATCATAGTGAAATATGTATGTATGATATGTAAAAATTAATGTTTTGTGAGCAGTTAGGTATGTTTTACTCCCGAATCACTCCATAACACTCCCTTTTACCTTTTGTTTTAGACTCTATGTGAGGGGTACAATCCTTGGATACAAAAGGTAAATGCTTCTTGCTTTGTTAGTTTTTTTACTATTTTGCTTCTTCATTGCCTTGTTAATCGCCTCACACTGGAAAATATCTTTTTTATAATTAACTGGTGATACTTTTCAGGTCCAAGTCAAACCAGTATCCCAACACATCCCTGATCCAAATTGAGGGAGTGAACACCAAAGAAGAAGTAGGGTGGTATGCCGGCAAGAGAATGGCCTATATTTACAAGGCTAAGGTGAAGAAGAATGGAAGCCATTACCGCTGCATTTGGGGGAAGGTTACGAGGCCTCATGGTAACAGTGGTGTTGTTCGTGCAAAATTCAAGTCAAATCTTCCACCCAGATCAATGGTAATTATTTGACAACACTGTTTTTATTATGTTGGTTTTTTTTTACCTGGTATTTGATATTTTGAGTTTTGATGCATTTCAGGGAGCACGGGTTAGAGTGTTCATGTATCCAAGTAACATCTGAGGTGATTAGTTTTGTCATTTGTCTTTTTGCTGATTATTTGGAAGCATTCCTGTTATATTTCATGCCAATGGACTTCATCTTTGAATCTAAGATGTTGTTCTTGGCATACATTTTAATTATTGATTTGTTGTACATCATTGCTTTACTTGTTCTCTTGTTTTTCCTTTTAGATTTACTTTCTTATAAGTTGCTTGTATAATATAAAAAGTTGTAAAACAACATTAGTATCCTCATGCTAGCTTAGAGAATAACCTTCATTGCAATACAAAATGGTAAATGTAATATACATTTGTGGTTTTGAATATCTGTCATTTTATGGTGTAAGAATCGACAAGGATTTGTGGGAGACAGGGTTTATTGTTTGGAATGCTATCAAAAGATATGAATTACTTTCTTTACACAGCTGTGTAGAAGTCTTCTATTCTTTGTTTGTAATTATGTTTTGTGTAGTTTTAGAAAGGTGTCTGTCTGGCTTATGGTAAAATTAATTTTCTGATGTTAGTATTCGTTAGTTTATTATAAAAAATGAAGATGAAACTTCTTAAGAGTTATCCATGGGAATGTATTGTTTCCGGTTTGTTATGAATTTGATGTTATTTGTACTACTTACCTGTTTGTTTTATCAATTTATATTATATTGCCCTTATTGTGCATGGAATTCTTTTGTTGCAGATACAGGTGAGAAGTGCTCAGTAGAATTCACATCTTATTTGTAGGCACAAGGATTTTTGTTTCATCTTTCATAATTTTGTTACCTGTCAACTTTTGAGAATTTTCATTACGGTTTAGATTTCATCGGTTTAGATTTCATGGGACCGAATGGTTTTATCCGTTATCTTGGCTATTGTCTATGAAGATTATGTATTCGTTGCTATGAAGTGTGTGGATTTAGTTACCTCCAAAGTTTACAATTTTTTTTAAGGATTATCATATTTTAAGTGTTTGCTGAACATAGTTTAGTCTTGGGTGGGTAATTTTTTGCTTAGTGTTTGATGGGTACAGGGGAGATGAATATGATATATGAAAATAAAAGGTACAAGTGGAGATACATAAAATATAAGGTAAAGTTAAAAGTGTTTGGCTACAATGAAAAAGTTTTAAAGAATTGAAAAATAAATAGATATTAACTAAGGTTATTATCTTAAGAAATTTATCATCTTTAATTTTTTTTCTTTTTATAACCTTTGAGCATGGTCGAACAACGGTGTATATTGTAAGAGTTGTTTTGAATGAACGTGAAATAATAATTCTGGCTGTAGGTTATGTTCTTCGAATATAGCAATGCATTTTTTTTATTTCTTTTATGAATATTGGTTCTTATAGTTTCGTCGGTTGAGATCGTAACTCATGTAGCTTTATTTTTTATTTTTTGAAAATTAAATTACATTTGAAATAGGTTTTGTAAGAGTTGATACACGTTCTAATAAGGTTTAAGAAAAGTAATTATGTTAGTTACTCTTTGAAATGGCTTTACTTCGTTAGATTTGCTTTACTTGATGAGTTGTTTTTCCTAGTGGAGTTTGATTTGATCGCTGCTTTTTGTGGGACATTTGATCAATGGTAATTATAATCGAGGACATTTGATCGATGGTAATTATAATCTGAGAGTTTAATCCTAAAATCTTAGTATAATTATAATTGAGAGTGTTCTTATAAAATCTTATTATTTTACACGTTTTTTCAAATTTTACCCAGATAAGGATTAATATTTTCATATTTCAATTTCATTTCAAATGAAAAGTCTTTTACTTAAAGTCTTTTACTTCTTTGTACTGTTTAAAAATTTAATTAAAGTAAAATAAAATAAATTTAATTAAGACAAATAAAGAATGAATCAAATAAAGAGTCTATAGAGTTTACTCTTTCTTTATATTGTTTAATTGGATTTTATTTCAAATTCAATTAAAATAAAATTAATTTAATTAAATTAATTTAATTAAGACATGAGTTTCTGTTTACTCTTTCTTTTTGATTGGGTTTCATTTTAATTTTAATTAAAATAAAACTAAATTAATTTGATTAAGGCATTTTAACCCTTTCTTAATTCTAAAATCTCAGTCATACTCACACATCCAAAGTCATTAGAGCATACATTAATAAGATTTTCTTGGACTTCTAGTCAGAAAAAAAATCATACTTCACAACTTACACTTGGGCAATATAGATTTAAATGATACTTTTAATTCAAATGGAGATGATGAACACTTGGTTGAAGGTCAAGTCTAAGGTGGTGTGGAAGATAATGATGTTTTTGTCATCCTAACTTTAGAGGAGGAGAATGTTCTTATTGATGTGCTTCATGAAGAAGATAAAACTAATGAAGATTCCTTTAATTTTCATTTTAATGTGACTGATTTATATTAGATGATTAAGTTTTACTAAGTATTGTCAAAGTAGTTGATTTTGTAGACTTAAGTTTGATGAAATATTAAAAAATAAATTGATTAGTTATGTATGTATATTTTGGTTTGTGCTTATAGGGTTTATGACTTTAATTTGGGCATTAGATGTTTTTACATAGATTTTACATTGTTATTACTCCTTCATAATATATCTAACACATCTATTACTTAATTTCTTTTTATGTAATATATTAAGTAAAATAGAAAAAAATGTAACTATATAAACTTAAATAGTTTTGTATCAAAATTAAATCATTCCTCAAATATTTTTTTTTAATTTCTCTTATTTATTTATTTTTTACAAAAATATTATATATATATATATATATATATATATATATATTTATATATATTTTTTAAAAAAAGTAATATCTATTAGTATTACCATTTCACAATTTACCATTTCACAATTTACAATTTTAACTATCTTGATTTCATCTTTTCTTTAATAGTAATTATGAACATTCTCTTGGGACAACCGTTTGTCGTTACCACTTCGACTAAAAACATAATTAAAGCTCATTCCACGTTAGCCTTTTTTATTCATAATTGAAGCAAGCTCATTCCACGTTAGGCTTTTTTCATTGAGTTTCCTGAATGGCCGCGGTTAGACTTCCTCCAAACTTTAGATATGTTATGGAGTAGTTTCAAGTTTATTTGGGTCTTCAAGAAGTTTCGTTCTGAACTTCCAGACATTTTTCAGCAGAATTTACATTATTTCAAACATATGGATTAGAGATACACCATTCTTCATGTTGTATTAACGTGTGAGGGTGACAACAACATCTTTTTTAGTTACATATTTAATTTTCTCATAGTTGATATTCAAAGACTCAACTATCTTTATTTGTCTCTAATCTCTAAACTTTCTTATATTGTGTCCTCTTGTATTAACTGTTAAGCGTTCAATGTTCAATCCTTTCGTAGATTAAGTTTTAATAGCAATTGTGAAAACTCTTGAATTACACTTAAAATTAAGTTCTAATACTGACTGTTAAAACTCTTGAAATACATTAAGGGAGGATTAAATTATATATTAATTTTTTGTATAACTAATGTCAATACGTTTTTTGCAAAATTTACTATAAAAGATATGCCTTTTGTAAAAACAACTCGTGTTTTAAATGCTAGATGGCAAACTAATAGTATGCAATTGAAGAGTTAATAATAAGAAATATTTTTGTACTTAGTATTGTCGTAATTGTTTCTTTGTGAATCAAGATTATATTTATTTCTTGATCAATACAATACAATCGACTACTATTAGGTGAACTAACGTTGTAAATATAAATTGAATATTATTTGCATGTTAGATACTCTTGACCAAACAATTACTTCTATTTCTAGTTAAAATTTTGGATATCATTTAAAATAACTACTTCTAACTAAAGGTTCAAATATTATTTGGAATAGTAATTATTCTGACCTAAAATTCTCTTGCTCCCAGCGGAAATACTTGATTACAAGAAATTGTTTAAGAGAGATCACAAGGCTGTTAGCTAAAATCATAGAATACTGTTTTCCACAATTTTTGATTTGGGCTTAGTTAAAACATTTTTATTTCTATTAATTTAGTTTTAGAAATAATTAATTAAAATTTAAACGAAATTGCTCGAGTGGAAAAATGAGTTAAAATTAAGCAAAACTTATTTGACCTGTATAAACTGTCTAATGAAAAGATGGAGACTCGTATAGTGTAAGATTAACTTTTTCTAACTAATTTTCTTAAACACATTGAGATGTTCTAATACTTGAAGAAGACAAGGTCAAAAACTCAAATTTATTAAGAGAAAAACAATTATTTTAAGATTTTTTATTGTTAAAACATTATTAAAAGATTAAATCTTTTAAAGAAATTTTAAATTATCTAATTGTTAGACTGTCTAATGCTTGTTAATGTTCAATTGTTTAACACTTCATTTTTTATATGTATGTGAGGGTTATATTAAAATGTTTGTCATATAGTATTTAATTTAAACTTCTATTTGAGATATCATTTTAATACTTAACATAAACTTATGTGTTTTTATCAAATATTATTTAACTTTTCATGAGATATTATTTAACTCTTCACGAGAAAGAAAATGATAATATGAAAAATTGATCAACTATGTAAAAAGTGAGAGATTTTTCTTTTAGAGGAGTTGTTTGTAATGACACAATATTATGATGATGTGCTTCTTATAAAATATTTTTGGTGGTCAACCAAAAGAATATTTTTTATAATATATAATATATGTACTTGTAAATTAAAAATAGACCATAAAATACTAAAAGACAATAACTTATCCTCTATTGTAAGAGTGAATTTAACAAATGAAGATAAAAATGGTAAGACATTAGAATGTTTATTAACATTTATGTAATTTTTTATATAAAAATATTTTCATGTTTTTAATATTTTGTTGTAAAATTACATAATGAAAATTATTTAAGGTAAAGTTAGATCAACTAATATTTTCACTAACAATTTAAGTTTCCTTTGTTTACATCTACAACTTTCTAATTTCTTGAAGAGCAAAATAGCATATTTATTTAAATATTAATAAAAATTAATTAATTTAAATTCAATATATTTAAATCTTTTAATTATTAATTAGTAAGAATAGAAGTCTTATTTGAAGATTATCTATTCCAGGATTTGTATCTTCTTCCCTTCATAATAAACAGAGTTCATGTTAATAAACATTGAAACCAATACTTCTCATTCAAGTAGGACCTTTATAGTTTGATTGTTCATTACATTTTAATTTTAATAGTTATATTTGATAATAAACATAATAAAATGTTTTAAGCTGGATTAAATTCAGAGGCTATAGAGGCTATTCTTACTTCCTCTTTTAAATTGAATTGGCTATTGTTACCTTCCTTCCTCTTTTGAATTGAATTGGTCCTTAAAACCCTTATTCCCGTGACTAATAATAATATATAATATTCTTTCATTTTATTTCCCGATGTATATCACACAAACGACATGTGAAAAAGACCTGTTTGGAAGAGTCATGGATTTGGAAGACATGATTCATTTATATATATATATATATATATATATATATATATATATTT